>Ga0181539_1000752_pt1 | contig 38465 bp, 27 predicted proteins | sample PEATcosm2014_Bin_46_FD_119767 | JGI IMG/M metagenome (GOLD analysis project Ga0181539, IMG submission 119767) | Peatland microbial communities from MTU Mesocosm Facility, Houghton, MI, USA - PEATcosm2014_Bin23_60_metaG | ecosystem: Environmental > Terrestrial > Soil > Wetlands > Peat | place... | reverse complement strand
CGAGCGGATCTTTGAAGCCTACGGTGTTCGCCGCGTCTGGTGATTACTGGACGGTAACGGTGTCAGGTACCGTTTCCTGACTCGAAACCGCTATGAGGAAACTTGGGGGAGAGAAATGGTGTCAGGAACCATTTTATTTTCGGTTATGGGCAGAGCGAGGCGACTAGGTGCCCGAGAAATGGTTCCTGACACCATTTCCTCCCTGACACCATTTCCTCCCGTCGGTTGCCGGGCCTGGCGGCCGACGGATTCCGGTGCGGCTCTTCCCCGCGCGCCCACGCGAACCAGCCGCCGGACACGAAGACAGTGACGAGTGGTTGGAGAACCGGGATACGGGATACGGGATACGGGAGCAAATCCAGGGCAGGGGAAGTGCAGTGACAAGTGACGAGTGACAAGTGACGAGTGGCGAGTGACGAGTCGAGAGCACGAGCCCCGCGTCCCGTTTCCCGTCCTTGGCCCCCTCGCAGTGCCCCTGACACTCCCCCGCTTCGTTTATCGGCGGAAGTGTGGAGGAGGATGAAGGAATATTCTTTGTTGGCGGCGGGGCCCCTCGGGAAGTGACCCCTCATCCCCACCACAAGCAGAACGCGGGGCCCCCTGCCCACGACGGCGCGGTAAGCCGCCGTCAGCCGTGGCTTCAGAATTAACGGAGTGGTTCCGAGACTTTCGGCGCCTGGACATTGTTGTAGTCAAGGCGCAGGGAAACATGCTCCTTGCCGCTCTTGCCAGGCAGTTGCGCATCTGTCTCTTCGCGCAAGAGAAGTCCCTTGCTCCTTGAAATCCAGATCTGGCTATCGTGAATCCCACGCTCGGTTTCGGAGTGCACGCTGTAGAGCGTGGCGCTTTCGCCATTCACATTCTCATCGCGCACGACGTGGCAGGACGCGTTCGTAAGGTTCTTCCGGTTTGCTTCCATCAGCCCCTTCACATCCCCGGATGACTCTGGAAAACTGAACCACTTGCCGTTAACCTGACTGTAGATGGCGCCGTTCACATAAATCATTTCTGTGGTCCTGGTTTTCCCGTCGGCTGCGGTGCCCGTATTATTAAAATGAAATGGCACGGTAAAGGACTTCACGATTGCATCCCCCACAACTTGACAAGCGCCATCGGGCGCCGGCGTCGCCGCCAGGGTCATCACCGTGGGCGGCGCAGAAGGAGAAAGACCCGGACCGAAAGTCCCGCCGAGGGCCACCAGCAACACTCCCAGCGAAACACCCGCCCATCGCAAAAATACGGTTTTCGTCTTTTCTTTGGAAAACATGATTTCCTCCTTGGGTTGAGTATTAAGAATTGCCGTAAAGCGTAACACATTTTCAGTTCATCCCAATACAAAACGGCACGAGCCGGCCCGCGCAGGGATGCCCCTGCCTCTCAGGTACAATGGTGCCCCAGCAAGGGGGCGATTATCGCCCGAACAGCGGGTGGGGCCACATTCGCAAGGACAACGACTGTGGCCCTCTCCCTTTATTTTCCGGTTCCCGTGAGCGAAACGGTCTGTGCCGAGTTGTTGGCGGAGTCGTTTACGTTCATGGTTGCCGTGCGCTTGCCGGTCGCACCTGGCTTGAACGTCACACTGATCTTACAGGACGACTTTGCCGCCAGGCTCCCCCCGCAGAGGTTCGATTGCGAGAAGTCGCCCGGGTCAAGGCCGGAAAAAGTGATGTTGATATTCATCAAGAACGTCGTGAGGTGATTGGTTAGGGTCACCGTCTCGGCGGCGCTCGGAATGCCAACGGTTTCGGCGGAGAACGTCAAAGACGTGGGGGAAACCGTCGCCTGCGGGACTCCTGTCCCGCTCAGCGAGGATTGAAGCGAGCTATAAGGCGACGGCGCATCGTCCGTCACCACCAGGGATGCCGACTCCGGAACTAGCTGGCTCGGCGTGAACGTGACCAAGATGGTGCAAGTCTTTCCCCCGCCGGCTAAGGTGGTTGGGGCCGTGCCGCAGGTTCCGCCCGTCTGCGCAAAGTCGCCGGGGTTGGCGCCCGTGTAGCCGATGGCGGAAATGTGCAGCGTCGCCGCCTGGTTGTTCTTTAAGGTGAAAGTCGCCGCGGTGCTGGGCGAGTCGACGCCGACATTGCCGAATTTGTAGGTGGCGGGGGTGAGGGTGACGTCGGCAACCCCGGTCCCGCTCAGCGTGGAGCCCAGTGAACTGTAGGGCGCTGGCGCATCCTCATTGACCGTCAAGGTTGTGGACTCCAGCGTCAGGGTGCTGGGTGTGAAGGTCACGTTAATGTCGCAATGGTGTTTGGCCAGCACTTGCGGGGTGCAGTTGTCGGTTTCCACAAAGTCCGGATTGCCCGGGCTGATGGATGACACGTTGAGTTTCACGGCTTGGTTATTGGTCAAAACAAGTGTCATGACGGCGCTGGGAGTCCCTACGCCCACGTCGCCAAATTTCACCGTGGCCGGGGTCAAAGTCACGGGCGGGATGCCTGTGCCGCTCACGTCCACCGGCTGGGGGCTGTTGGCCGCATTGTCGTATACGTCGAGCGTGGTGGAAGTCTCATGACCCAGAATGCTCGGCGTGAACGTGACCTTGATAGTGCAGTGCGTTCCTGGCGGCATGACGAGAGGGCAATTGTCGGTTTCGGCAAAGTCGGCGGGGTACAGCCCGTTAAACGTGATGCGCGGGGTGTTCGAGATAATCAGGGGGGTCGTACCCGTGCTGGCTAGCGTGGCTTTCCTCATGACGCTCGGGGTGTTGATCACTTGGCTGGCGAAGGACAAAGAGGTTGGCGAAAGAGTCGCCCCCGGGTTGATGCCAGTCCCCATGAGTGACACATTCTGCTGGGTGTTTGGCACGCCGCCGCTGTTGTCCGTGATAATCAATGTGGCGCTCCGCGTTCCTATGGCCGTGGGCGAGAAGGTGACGTTGATGGTGCAACTCGCACCGGGCGCCAGAGATGCCGGAGGGATGCAGTTGTTAGTTTCGCCAAAGTCGCCTGGGTTGGCTCCGCCAAGCCCGATCCCCGAAATCGCGAGAACTCCAACGCCCGGGTTGGTCAAGGTCACCTGCTGAGCCTGGCTGGTGGTGCCCAAGTCCTGGCTGCCAAAAGTGAGGCTCATCGGCGAGACGCTCGCCACAGGGTTCAACCTGTAGACAGTTCCGGACGTTGTCCCGTAGAAGTACCCGTCGCTGCCCTGCTCCAGCCCCGCCTGGGGATCTACGCCGTCGGGGCAGCCGTATTGGGAGCAGAAGCTATAGACTGTCGTCAGCGCGCCGCCCGGGGTGATTTTGAAGACCGTGCCACAGCCATAGGCCGGGACGCAATACGCGCCGGCCCCGCCGAATTCTGTTGTCCCATAGAAATTCCCGTCCCCGCCTTGCAGCAAGGCTGTGCGTGGGTTTTCGCCATCCGCACAGCGGCCCTGCGAGCAGAAACTGTAAAGCGTGGCGACCGTGCCGCCCGGGGTGATTTTGAAGACCGTGCCGGCATTGCTGGCCCCGCCGCCCTCGGTTGTCCCGTAGAAATTACCGTCGCTGCCCTCGACCAGCGCCTCGGCGGGATTTTCGCCGTCGGTGCAACCGCTCAGGGAGCAAAAGCTGTAAAGCGTGGTCAGAGTACCGCCCGAAGTGACTTTGAAGACCGTGCCGTAGTAGGCTCCATTGGCCCCGCCGGCGTGCGTTGTACCGTAGAAGTTGCCGTCGCTGCCCTGCACCAGGCCCGCCGTTGAAAAATAGCCGTCGACGCAGCCGGTTTGGGAGCAGAAGGTGTACAGCGTGGTCAGAGCGCCGCCCGGAGTGATCTTGAAGATCGTGCCGGGGCCGGCACCCGCTTCCCCACTGGACGTTGTCCCGTAGAAGTTCCCGTCGCTGCCCTGGACCAACCCCGCGTAGGGCTGGGAGCCGTCTGTGCAATTGCTTTGCGAGCAAAAGCTGTAGAGCGTGGTGAAGTTGCTGCCATCGGGCGCGATCTTGAAGACCGTGCCCTCATTGTTGGCCCCGCCGAATTGAGTTGTCCCGTAGAGACTTCCGTCGCTGCCCTGCACCACACCTCCCATGGGTGCGGAGCCGTCTGTGCAGCCGCTTTGCGAGCAGAAGAGGTAAAGCGTCGTCAGCACGCCGTCTGGGGTGATCTTGAAGACCGTGCCGGCGTGGGTGTAGTGGCCGCCCTGCGACGCCGTCCCGTAGAAGTTTCCGTCCGCACCTTGGACCAGCGCCGCGGTGGGGTCATTGCCGTCCGTGCAGTTGCCGCCTTGCGAACAAAAGGTGTAAAGCGTGGTCAAGACCTGCGCCTTTGCCAAAGGTGCTTGGAGCAATCCCATTCCCAACACCACCAAGATGCCCAGTACGAGCCCTCGGGCGTGCCTCATTATTCCATCTGTATCGCCTTCTATTGTGTTCCTCATGATTGCCCTCCTTTACCAGAACTCCTAATGAATCTGCCCATTTGCTCTACCCTATGCGGAGCCGTGCTGCCCCTACCTATCTGCTGCGTGGCTCGACCGGAGCAGGCCCCGCGCCACTCAGGTCATTCATATTCCACCCACCTCTGGAGGTTACCTACTGGGCCCCGGTCTTGCGTGCAACGGGCAATGCCTTAGTCGAGGGAAACGTGCCTCCGACCACCCTCCAGAGTTGGTTGGCATTTTGGCTCGACTTCATCGGCTACGCGTCGAGCCGTGTCCCCGGTGCCGAGGAAGCGCGCTGGATGTCGATCACGTTGCCGTTCAGTTTGCTACCGATGAAGCAGTAGCCGGAGCCTGCCGGATCCCTGTAAAACTGCCAGAGTTGGTTGGCGTTGGCGCTCGATTTCTGCGGGTACGCGTCCAGCAGGGCTCCGGCGTTCGTCGAGGCCCCCTGAATGTCGATGACGTTGCCGCAGAGTTTGTTTTTGATGAAGTAATAGCCCGAGCCCGCAGGGTCGGCTACAAACTCCCAAAGTTGGTTGTCGGTTCCGGTACTCTTCTGCGGATATACGTCGAGGAGCGCTCCGGGGTTCGTGGAGGCCCCCTGAATGTCGATGACGTTGCCGTTCAACTTGCACTGGATGAAGTAGTAACTCATATGGTTTCTCCATAGCGAAGATTTTCGTTACCCATACGGCGCCTGCTTCGGTTGAGAGCTGCCGCAGAGCGCTGCGCGCTTGCAGTTCATACAGCGCCCCATCAAGGTTTTACTGCTTGACCAGTTCGACGCGGCGGTTTTTGGCGCGGCCTTCCTCGCTGTCGTTGGACGCCACGGGGGCGAGCGGGCCAACGCCATAGCCCTTGAGCCGCGTCGCGCTGATCCCGTAGTTGGCAACCAGAGCCTTCGCCACGTCCGCCGCCCGCGCCCCGGACAATTGCATATTGGCATCAATAGTCCCGACACTGTCGGTGTGGCCAACCACCCAGACGCGCATGGAGGGATTGGCCTTGAGCATCTTCGCCACTTCATCGAGCGCCGGCTTGGACTCCGGTTTCACGTCGGATTTGTTGAAGTCGAAGAAGATGCCGGGAACTTCGACGTGTCCCACCTTCGCCAAACCGCCCTGGAGCGCCGCCGCGTCCACGGTAACCAGGCCCGACTCCATCGGCTTGGGTTCGATGATAAAGAGGGCCACGTAGTGGTTCCCATTCGCAGACTGCTCCAGGCACAGATAGACATCTCCTTCGGGCCTGGCCAACTTCGCGGAAAGGATGCGCTCGCTGTCCCACATCCATCTCCGCTTGCCGCCTTGCATTCCTGACAAGGTGAGGTCGGAAATTCCACACCCGTCGTTATGTGCACAGGCGAACAAAGTCGCAAAGCCGGCCGTTTTCAAAGCCGCTTCATAGTTGCGATAAACTTCCAGGTCGGAGCGCTCGGGGGGAGTAGCGTAGTCGATGTAGGTGATCTTGCCTTCGAGATGTTGACTCTTCGCCAGCACACCGCCACTGGCCTTGCCCAGGGGAAGCGTGAACTCATCGAAGTCGGTGGTGCGGTAATCCCTGATGAAAGACCCGGGATACCTCGAAATCAGCGGATGGTCCTTGCTCCCCTCAACGTCCTTGCTTTGTGCCCGCGCGCCCAGCGCGGCCACGCCCACACAAAATGCAACGGCAACGAGTAACTTCAGATTATTGCGGTTCACGATGTTCCTCCTTTAGGGAATTCTCGAAGTGCGTAACACATTTGCAGTTCATCGCAATATAAAATGGCACGAGCCGGCCCGCGCCGGGCTGCCCGTGCCTCTCAGGTACAATGGTGCCCCAGCAAGGGGGCGATTATCGCCAGGGACAGCGTAACAAGCGCGGCAACCATGCACCTCTGGCGCAGGCGTGGTGCCCCTTTCTTTGCGAACAGGCTGATCCCAAGGTCGAAAACGCCGACCGGTATGTCCACTACCCAACAAAACAGCACGAACAAAGTGCTGTCACCTCTCCCAAAATCACCGCAAGGCCCGGGGTTAGCGACGTACCATATCATCCACAGACCAAAGAGAACGGCGGGAACTGACAAAACGAGCGCGATGATTTGGGCGAGCATGGCCCCATTCGAAGGTTTCGTCCCGCTCGGCGCGACCGGAGCGGGCCCCGCACCACTCAGGTCATTCATATTCGATCCACCTGATTTTCGTTACCTCCGCGGTACCCTCTACCTGGTCCTTGGGGCCGCGGCGTTGTCAAGCCACTTGCGTCAGTTCTGCGCTACAGAAATTGTGGTATTGGTTATCCACAACGCTTGGCCACAAAGTTATTGTCAAGTCATTGGGACCGGCTATGAAGGGATAGAGAAGATGCCCTTGTTGAGGCGTCAGGGTTCCTCCCTGGCCTGGGGAGTTAGCCGACCCACCCACCCCATTGATCCATTGCCAGTCGCTCGGATACGGCTCCGAAACCTGAATGTCGAGCAAGTAAGTTGCTGAGACCACCAAGAATGGAAAAGACAAAACAAGGCAGTCCAGGCCATCAGCGTTTACCGCTGCCACCTGGCTAGAGGGATCCCAATACCCTTTCAGTATGAGCCAATTTGGGCCCTGATAGGGTTGAGCAGGGGTGAGCGCAATCTGCGACGAAGGGACACTGCTCATCAACCGCCGTTGGTTTTTCTGGAGCATGGCGTTAATGATCGCCAGCTTTATCTGAGGACTGAGTGGCGCGACGTAACGACGAACGCGCGGAATCTGACGCGTCATGATTCTCATGGCTGCTAACCTCCTCCTTTGGGGAATTTTGGGTCGGCGCCTAAGCGGGTAGCCGGGGTCACAGCCGCGGTAGTCGTAGGTTCTACCTCCGGGCCTGGACGAGAGGAAAGTCCACGGTCAAGACAACTGTTGACGGTGGTTACGCTCTCTCCCCCGCCGACAGATTGACCCCGCACCCACGTCGAAACCGACTCTCGCTCCACCGTGACCACGATGCGCCGATGCACCACACTCTCGGCCACAGTTTTTCTGGCATTCATCTTCAGTGCTGGTATAATTCGCGCCAGAGATTGCGTGATCGAATTCCAGATGGTCGGTATCATGTGTTGGGCCCGCTCCGGCGGGGTCAGCGAGAGTAGACCGCAGGCGGAATTTGAATGTCCTCAAGGGATGCTCAATTTTTTCTCAAAAGAATCTGAAGGTTTACCATGTCCTTAGCCTTCAAGGGTTCGTATCGATTCGATGAGTTCGAGTTCAACCCTTCCGAGCGCCTTTTCTTGCGCAACGGGACCCCGCTTTTGGTCTCGCCGAAAGCCCTGGAGATTCTTGCTTGCCTGGTGAGTCACCCCGGCCGGGTGGTGACCAAGGATGAATTGCTCAAAACGGTCTGGCCGGATTCGTTTGTCGAGGAAAGCAACCTGACCCAGCACATCTCGTTGTTGCGCAAGGCGCTGGGAGACAAATCCAACTGCATCGTGACCGTCTCGGGCCTCGGGTATCGGTTTACGGGGCATGTGCAGGCGCTTGCACCTGCCGAGGCCGCTCCCAAAATGCAACCCGCGGACATGCTGGTGCACCAAGTGCGCGAACGTACCCGTATGGTGATCGAGGAGTCATCTCCGGCGGCCCTCCCGGTGAAGACGGCGCGGCTCTCCATCCGATCCTGGCCTTACGCCGTGGTCGCGGCGGGCGTGCTCGTCCTAGCGATTGGGGTGGGGTGGAGGCGGTTGCAGCCCGCGCGTTCCGCCCAATTTCTAAAGGTCGTCGTGGCCGACTTTATGAACACTACCGGCGACGCCACCTTTGACCGCACTCTCCGGCGGGCGCTGGAGATTGATTTGGCGCAATCTCCCTTCCTGGATGTGATGAGTGAGCGAGAAGCCGTCAACACCCTACAACTCATGGGGCAGCCTGGGGATGCGGCCCTGACGGGGAACGTGGCCAGAGAATCGTGCGTGCGAAGCAACCGGCAGGTGCTGCTGGCCGGAAGCATCGCCAGTGTCGGCCATGCCTATCTGCTCACCTTGGAAGCGACGGATTGCAACTCCGGCAAGGTCCTCGCCAGTGCCAAGCGACAGGCCGCGGCTAAGGAAAAGGTCCTGGACGCCCTCGATGCGGTCGCGGAGCGCATCCGCCGGGGATTGGGCGAATCTGCCACCTCGCTGGAAAGCTATCAGGTGCCGATCTTGCAGGCCACCACGGCTTCGCTCGAAGCGCTGAAGGCCTATTCTCTCGGCAATTTCTTGAGCGCCCAGGGAAAAGAGGAACTCGAGACTCTGCCGTTCTACCAAAGGGCGGTGGAGCTGGACCCCCACTTTGCCATGGCCTATGGGGTGATGGCGGTCGATTATTACAATCTCCACGAATATAACCGGGCGGCAGAGTACTTCAAGAAAGCCTTCGATCTAAGCGACGGGGTGAGTGAAAGAGAGAAGCTCGTCATCCAGGCGCACTACTATTCGGAAAGCCAAAAGGATCTGGAACAAGGCATCAAGACTTACAAACTGTGGGCGGCGACCTATCCGCACGAATGGGTGCCCTGGGTAGACCTGGCCAATGACTTGACGCAACTCGGACAGTACGCGGCCGCGATTCCGGCCGGGCAGTGGGCGCTCGAACTGGAGCCCAACGGGCGAGTCAACTATATCGTTCTCGCCCGCGCTCTTCGTCGTGCCAACCGCTTCGCAGAGGCTAAGGCCGTCGCTCAACAAGCCGTGCAGAGAGGAAAAGACTCCCCTAGCCTGCATGCCATACTATTTGAGATTGCTTTTGCCGAGCACGATCAGGGTACCCTCTCACGAGAAATCGAGTGGACGGAAAACCGTGAGAGCGACTGGTATTTCCTCGACGATCGGGCGTCAGCGGCCGCCGCAATTGGAAAGTACGCTCAGGCCGAGAAACTCTTTCACCACTCCAGCGAAACGGCAGAGCGCCAGAGTCTGCCCGAGGCTGCCGATGGTATCGTGCTCGATCAGGCGACGATGGAATTGGAGTTCGGCCTCCCTGACGCTTCACGGGCCACACTCCGCCGCATCCACGACCCCGACTCGGATTCCTCCGACCTGGTCATTCTGCGCGCCAAGTTGGGGGATCCTTCTTCCGCCGAACACTTTTTGGCGGAGCACAGCAACCCAACCCACGATACCCTGATGACTTATCGGTATGTACCTCTGGTGCGGGCGACGTTGGCCATGGAGCACCAAAAGCCTCTCGATGCTATTGCTGCGCTCGAACCCGCCACTCACTTTGAATTAACCGACTATACCGTCCCCACCTTGAGAGCCGCAGCTTACCTCTGTGCGAACCGTCCGGAAATGGCCGCGGTTGAGTATCAGAAGATACTTGCCAACCAGGGAGTCGATCCTACTTCTCCCCTCTACCCCCTGGCGTATCTCGGGCTCGCCCGTGCCGATGCCCTCGAAAACCACAAAGCCGAGAGCCGGGAGGAGTACGAGAAGCTCTTTGCCTTTTGGAAAGATGCGGATGCTGACGTCCCCGTCCTGAAACAAGCGCGATGGGAGTATTCCCGTCTCCGGTGACGTTATCCCAAAGTAAGGACGCGCCTTCGCCGGGGAAGAATGCAAAGAGAACGACCGTCGGTACCGTTGAACGGTCCTTCCCACAGCTAATCGGCGATAGATCCCCTAACAGCCTTGGGTTGACTAATCCACGTGGCTGGTAAGTCGCCAAACCGTAGATGTTGTCGGCGCTGCCCTCTCTGAGGGTCCGATGCGGGGAGGCCACCAGCAGAAATGTAGGCACTCCAGGCGGTGGGCCTCATTTGGCCCGGCGCAGCGGGATGAAACCCACGGACAGGGACGATGAAAAGTAGGGGCGGTTCGCGAACCGCCCCTACACCTTATCGGGGGTCGAACCCTTGTTCAACCCACCCAGCGCCAAACCAAATTCAACCCCTTGGGGGTTGGCGAATCGCCGGGGCGCCAGGAAGCAATATGGGAGGACATCAAGAGGGTCACTTGAACTGTGACCCGTGCCAGGGCGCGGTTGGGTCAATCTCTGTCTGCCGTGGTAGCGAAGTCATGACGCCACAGGAATCTGGCTGGATGCCTCCGGAACTCGTTCCAGAGTGCGACGATCCGCCTTTTGCGGTCGTTGGTGTCCAGGTCCGTGGCCCGCACAGCCAACCACAAACCGAGAGCAAAGGACACGCTGAAGTTCAGCAGTCCCGTCGCCACCAGCCCGCCCCCCGCCCAGCATAAATCGGGCCAGGGGAAGGCGCCGCCCCTCGTCAGCGCACTCACGTCATAGGCCAGTGACGCGCCGGCCAGGGTAACGTGCCGTACTTCCACCGGTACGCCGGCGAAGACGCTCACGAACGGAAGCAACCCAAGCAGCAGGCCCAGGCATGCATAGCCCGCTGCGCCACTCAAGTGATTTTTCACGAATTGCGCCACGTCGAATACCGAATGGGGGCGGAAAAGCCACGGAATCCTCCGGCTCTGTGCAATCGCTTCCGGAAGGCGGTTGAGCATCATCCAGTTGGCCGTCCACCCGGCAAACAGGCTCGACAACCACAGGAAGCATCCGGTGAGCGCGGCGTACGGGATCGTTAAGGACCGCCACAGGTTCATGGATTCGAGACCGTGCATCGCCGCCTCTTGAGTCAGAAAGGGATGGCCGTTCTTCCCTTGAATGAAGAGGTCGATCAAGATGGCCACAGGAACGGCGCCCAGCAGGTTTCCGACGGTGACAATCGATTGAGCACGGGTGATGGCTGCCACCAGCCGGACTTCGGATTGCATTCCATCCTGCTTTTCCAGCGCGCCGCAAAGCGCCGCGGCGGTCATGGCGGGCATTTTGGAAGAAAGCCTCCATCCCAGAAACTGCATCAGCACAAAGCTCAGCGTGTAATTCAGGCTGTACGCCATGCCGATCCACAGTGGCGCGAGCCCCATCGCCCCAAAACGGTACTTGAATAAAGCGGTGAAGGCCATGATCCCTCCGGCTCCCACCGCTCCCCAACCCATCCTCCTCCACTCGGACCGGGATGCCGCAATGTGGTGCTCCCCGCTCTTGCCGGTGTGAGTCACAATCTGGCGCGCTACCCGGTTCACGCCGTTGCGGAGCAGACTGCGAACATCGCGCTCATCGGCGAAGCCCCGTACCAACATGGATCCGAACACCCGTCCGTCTTCCTGGCCGGAGATGACGCGCAAGAGCGCTTCGGTCCTTTCCAGTTGCGCGAACAACAGGTCGAGTCGAAACACCAGATCGGAAGAGACGCCCTGTTCCATCATGCGCGCGTAGGAGAGGCCGACGGAGATCCGGCACTGGAGAACGATTTCCTGCAATCGTTTCCGCTCGTCGGGCCGCGAGGGAGATCGCGCGAAGCTGCCGGCCACGTCCACCAGGTCGTAAAAGGGAGATTCGGTTTCATGCCGGTGCGGCATCACTTTCATGACACCCCCGGAAAGGCCGATCGACGCGGCCCGCAGTGCGAGCAGACGAATCGCGACCGGCAAGTCGCTGGCCGATCCACCCAACAGTTCGCGCCAGGGAGCGATGTCCTCGTCGCTCAGGCCGGCCACCCAATCCGCATCCTCCTCGTCCAGGTCTGCCCTGCGGAGAGCCGCGTAAAGGTCCAGTTCATCCTCCAACTGGGGAAGCAGGCGTCTCTTGACGCGCACGATCAACTCTCGCAGCAGCGATGTGGCCTCCGGTAGTCCTGCCTCGGAATACACCTTCGGAGCGAACCCCTTAATCCAGATGTGTTGGAATCTTTCCCGGGTGACGGGATTTCCGCAAATGCCTTCCGCCAAATGGCGCAGCCGTTCGGTGCGCGCCTCTGGCGGAACGCTGGTGAGCCACGCCAAGGTGGTTTGCAACCACTGCCGCTCGGTCTGCGCGCTCTCGTCGAGCGGCAGAATCGCAAGGGCCTGGACCGGGTCTGAAAAAACGCCCTGCATCTTCTCGATGATAACGCAAACTCGTCTTTCCCCGTAGCGGAACGACATTTATCCGGACGTGCCCGCACCCAATTGAACCGGCGCCCCTCAAAATGTTGCCACCCCATCGAAGCGCAGTTTACCTTGATGAGTGGCCCTTGGCGGTCCCGAAGATGTGGTCCGCGCTGCCATCTCTGAGGGTCCGGTCCGGGGAGGCCCCATCAGAAATGTAGAAACTCCAGGCCGTGGGCCTCATTTGGTCCGGCGCAGCGGGATGAAACCCACGGACAGGGACGATGAAAAGTAGGGGCGGTTCGCGAACCGCCCCTACGCCTTATCGGGGGTCGAACCCGCAACCCTTACGCCGTCGCCTCGTGCTCGGCTGTTTCCGCGCGCCGAACCCGGACATTCACCTCCACGCGCGACCCGAGCCGGTTGATGATCGACATGATGCGATCAACGGTAAACCGTGCGAGGTCTGCATTACGGATACGGGAAAAGTCGGCATATTTGGCAACGAGCGTCAAGAGTAGGTAGCTCATGTATGGAGGAGGATACGAGCCTTCTCGCGGACGTCATCCCACGGAATGGTGCTCACCTTCCCGGACCGCAATTCCTCCATGCGGCGGCCTATCTCTTCCTGCCAGGCGGCTTCCACATTCTCGTCGACGGCAGCATCGAGGGTATCCATCAGAGTGCTAGCCATATCAGCGCGCTCGTCGGCGGGAAGCGCAAGCGCTCTTTTCAACAGCTCAGCAGCTTCTTGACTCATGGGGTAATTATACTCCCAATGGCAAGGGTGAAGGTAATAAGTCCAGCTTCGGAAGCTCGGTAGGGTAAAGGTGAACTTTCTGACTCAGGCCGTTGGCCTGGGCTTTGCTAGCCCGCCCCCTTGGGGCTGATACACGCACCCCCCGAGCGGTCCCTAATCCCCAACCCCGAGTCCCGAATCCCGAGTCTTTCACACCAACAGCTTATATTTCTCCGCCTTGCGATAAAGCGTGCGCCGGTCAATCCCCAGGATTTCCGCGGTTTTCACCTTATTGCCGCCGGTCACCTTCAAGACGTGCGCCATGTAACGCCGCTCCACCTCTTCCAGGGGGGGCAATTCCGCGTAGAAATCTTCCAGCCGTTTGACCTCGCGGGTCTCGGTGCGCACCTTGTCCGGCAGGTCCTCCGGCACGATCACACCCGTGCGGTTGAGCGCCACGGCAGATTCGAGCGCGTTTTCAAGCTCGCGTACGTTTCCCGGCCACGAGTAAACAGACCTCATCAGTACGGAGAGCGCCTGCGGCGAGATGGAAAGAGCGTGCTCGCGCTCCCGGCCTATCTTCTTAAGAAAGTGCTCGACGAGTAGTGGGATGTCATCCAGGCGCTCGCGCAGCGGCGGGATGTCAATCTCGATGACGCGCAAGCGGTAGTAAAGGTCCTTGCGGAACTTCCGGTCCTCGACCCATTCCGCCAGGTTGCGATTGCTGGCAGCGATGATGCGCACATCCACTTTGATGACTTCATTGCTCCCGATGCGCCGCACTTCCTGTTCCTCCAGGGTCCGCAACACTTTGACCTGGAGCGCCGGGCTCATTTCGCTGACTTCGTCCAGAAAAACCGTTCCGCCGCTCGCCTCCTCAAAAATTCCGCGCTTGTTTTCCGTGGCCCCGGTAAAGGAGCCGCGCACGTGCCCGAAAAGTTCAGTCTCGAGCAGGGTTTCGGTGAGCGCGCCGCAATTCACGGCGTAGAAGCACTGCTCGGCGCGCGGACCGTTGTAGTGAATCGCCTTCGCCACCAATTCTTTCCCCGTCCCGCTGGCGCCGTAAATCAGGACCGTGGAACGCGAGTCCGCCACCATGGCGATTCTCTTGTAAATCTCCAGCATTTTGGGGGAGTTACCCACCAGGCTGGAGAGTTGCGCCTGGGTTCCCAGTTGCCGCTTCAGGCTGCGATTCTCCCGCAGCAGCTTGCGATTCCCCAGCGCCCGCTGCACCTGTAAAAGCACTTCGTCAATCTTAAAAGGCTTGGAGATGTAATCGAAGGCGCCGGCCTTCACCGCCTCGATGGCGGTTTCCATTGAGCCAAAAGCCGTGATCAGGATGACCTCCGACTCCGGCTGAATCGTTTTGTAGGCGCGCAGCACGTCTAAGCCATTGAGGCTCGGCCCCAGGCGCATGTCGCTGATGATGACATCGAAGAACTCCCGCTGGCCGATTTCCATGGCCTCTTCGGCGCTGCCGGAGGTGTTGACGCGATAGCCCTCTTCGCTCAGGAGTTCGCGCAGCAACTCCCGCGTGTCCTCATCGTCGTCCACCACCAGAATGTTTGCAGATTTGTCAGTTTCCATATTCAAAGGGCGGTTATGAATAGTAAATAGTGAATGGTAAATAGTGAATGAAGGGCGGCAAGGAAGCATTCACAATTTACTATTCACTATTCACTATTTACCATTCAAGACTCACTCGTCACCGTAACCGTAACGGGCGCTTCCACTTTCTCGCGGCAATCCAGCGGCAGCCGGATCGTAAACGTGGTTCCGTGGCCCGGTTCGCTTTCCGCATGAATGGTCCCGGCGTGCTGGCGAACAATCTGGTCACAGATGGCCAGCCCTAACCCCGCGCCGGTGCCGATTTGCTTGGTGGTAAACATGGGATCGAAAATGTGCGCCAAAGTTTCGCGCGCCATTCCCGTGCCCGTGTCCGCGACGACCACTTGCACTTCCCGCGGCTCCTCCGGGGCGGGCGGCCGCAGCTCGACGCGAAGCTCGCCTCCGCGCGGCATGGCATCGGTGCTGTTATTAATCAAGTTCAAGAATACCTGGTGCAGGTAACCGGAATCACCGTAAATCTCGGGGCAGCCTTTGGCCAGTTTCATTTGCACGCGGATTTTCCTCAGTTCCAATACCGGCGACGACAGCAGGACGGCGTCTTCCAGCACGTGCCCCAGGTCCACCAGTTCCAGCCGCAATTCATACTTGCGCGTCCAGGAAAGCAATTGCCGCACCGTTCGAACAATGTTTTCCACCTGCTTTTCGATGACGCGGAGCCGCCGGGTGGTGGCCTCATCATTACTCTTGCGCCGCGCCAGCAACTGCACGTGCCCGGAAATGGAATTGAGGGGCGTGCCGATTTCGTGCGCCAGGCTGGCAGCAAGCTGTCCCGCCACGGCCAGGCGCTCGGAGCGCGCCAAGTTTTTCTGCGTCTCGAAGAGCTCCTTGTTAATGCCCCGTAATTCCTCATTCCGCCGCGCCAGCTCGGCGGTGGCTTCCTCCACTTTGCGGCCCAGTTCATTGCTGAAATTCTCGATGCGCCGCAGCATACGGTTCAGATGGGCGGCGAGCAATCCGATTTCATCCCAGCTCTGGAGCCGCGCTCGAACGTTGAGCTGCCCACCTTCCGCCGACTCCATCACGGAAATCATTTCTTTCACCGGCCGCCGCACGGCGCGCAGGAAAAACAAGTGAATGACCAGGACCACCACCACAAAGCTCGCGATCATCAGCATCAGGTTCCGCAGGACCAGGTTCCAGGTAACTTCGTTCAGGCTCGACCGGGAGACGGTGAGAATCAGGCAGCCGATCGGCTTCCCTTGCGCGCTGATGGTGGTACTGATGATCCACGACTTGCGGTTCTCGGTTTCTATGCTCTCCTGATCTTCATACGGTTTGTAGTACTCCTTCAAGCTTTCCACATTGGGGATGTTGTCGAGCTCCAAATGCTGGCCGCTCGCATTGGTGGTGGCTACGAGGTGATCATGCGGTTCATGCACATAAACATCCGCCTGGATGATGCCGGGCGAATCGTGCTGCAATTGCTTCAGAGCCGGAACCAGAACCTCGGGCCTTGCCAGCGTGTCCGGGGCAGCAATCTGGCGAGCCGTCTCGCGCGCCTGCACCAATGCCTTGCGGTAGAGTTCCGCTTCCACGGGGTCCCGGGTCAGGAAGGTGGCGATGAGCGTGGACACTCCGAGGACCACCATGACGGTCGCGGCAATAATGCCGATGATCTTTACTTGCAAACTCAGGCGGTCAAACATCCCATTCACCCCAAGCAACTTTCAAACTATCACTGCGCCTCCCGGAAGGCAACACCACCCGCGCGGCAGGAAGCTGCCGGAAAGGTGTGCATCAGGCCTAGGGCACGGCGGTCCGGCTCAACGAATACTCCGAGAATATGTTGAATAATTTCTGTGTCTCGCCCAAAATGCGAAAGGCGAGCTTGTGCCCGGGAGGCTCATCGCTGTTGAAGTGCGAGTGAGTGTTCGCCTGAGAATTTCACGGTGCATTCTGCACGGGTCCTGGGACCGAGCCGTGGCGTGAAGAGAATTGCGATTTGGTCAAAACCCCTTTTCCAACTCCGTTGACCCGGCTACAGCCGCTTCTTTATCTCGTGGCGAGCGGCTGCCTCTACCTCAATGCCTTTATCCTTCCCCACACGCCGATCTACCAGGGAGATACCTCGCCCATCTATTTATTGGAAGCCACAAAAATTCTCGAGGGCCAAGTGATCTATCGGGACTTTTTCCAGTTTACCCTGCCTGGTACACAGGTGTTTTACCTCCTGCTCTTCAAATTGTTTGGTATTCGTGCTTGGATTCCCAGTGCCCTGTGGGTCGTGCTGGGGATCGGTTTGGCGTGGACGTGCGTCGTGATCTCGAAACAAGTTCTGAGCGGTGCGTCGGTGTATCTGCCCAGCCTGCTTTTTCTGGGCATGGCATTTTTCACGGAGCCTGACCCCACCCACCATTGGTTCAGCACCTTGGCCTGCATGGTGGCCATTGCCGTCTTGATGCCCAAGCGAAGCCCGTCCCGCTTGGCTGCGGCAGGGGCGCTTTGCGGCCTCGCCACCTTGTTCACTCAGTCGCGGGGGATCGTCGCCATTGCCGGGTTTGCCGCTTTCTTGCTTTGGGAGTACCGCACAAAAAAGCAGGGCTGGGGTTGGCTGGTCAAGGCGGGAATGTATCTGGTCATGCCTTTTCTTGCCACAACCTTGCCCTTGTTGGCTTACCTGGCTTGGAAGGTTGGTCCCAGCCTGTTCATCAACTGCACGGTCGTTTTCTTGATGAAGTACTGGTCCAAATGGTTTTGGGGAACCATTTACGTCTACGGGGCCGACCTGCCAATCTTGCCTCTTTGGCTGGAGGCGCCGGCCCTGCTGCTTTGGATCTTCATCCACCTCTTGCTGCCTTTCGTCTACATTTGGTTTATCGTGCAATATCGCCGCCAGGCGATGGCGCATCCCGAAGAATCGTGGGACCGCGCCATGCTCATTGGTATCGTCGGATTCCTCTTGTTCCTGGGTGTTGCTTCTTCCCCGATATGGTTCAGGTTGATTTCGGTGGCGCCGCCTGCCCTGATCCTCTGTGTCTGGTTGATCAAGTCTCCGGCCCAACTTCCACACACGCTCACGCGCCTGGCCTGGGCCTGCGGACTGCTGGCTTTGCTGGGCCAATCGGTTATGGTGCAAACCGGCTGGAAGGGATATATCGACTCGCCCACGGGCCGCGCGGCTCTTCTCGATCCCGACCACTACGAAAAATACCGCTGGCTCCTCGCGCACACTCACCCCGGCGATTTCTTCTTCCAGGCAGACGATTGTGATGAATATTTCCTGTTAGGCTTGCGAAATCCGGCCAAAGTCTCCTTTGTTACGGACAGTATCTACACCCGGCCCGAGCAAGTGCAGAACGCCATTGAGATGATCGAGAAACACCGGGTGCAATGGGTGATGTGGTCCGCATGGCTGGACGTCCCCCGCAGCCCTGGGGCGGACGGGAGCTCTGAAAGCCCCCTCCGCGCCTATTTGCGTGCTCATTACCATCCCGTGAAAGGATTTGATGACCAATATGAAGAGGCCTGGGAACGTAACCAGTGAGAGGAAACCCGGAGAGTCTCGCAGATGGTACTTCTTCGCGTGCCTGACGATTCTCGGGCTCGCGCTGACCTCAAATTTCGAGAGCTCGGCGGAGCGGGCCTTCACCACGGAAGACGACCTCATTCCGGTTGATTTCCCGGTCTTTTACCTGGGCGGAAAAGTTGCTTTGCAAAGGGGCGCCACACCTCTCTACTACCCGCCCGCCGACCGCAGCCAGGGATACACGCTCTTGTATCTGAACGCTGACGATGCAACGCCCTGGGCGAAAATGGCCCGCGCGAACGGCTTCCCCGGGATCCTCCAATTTACCAACCCTCCTTTTTCCGCCGTCCTCATGGCGCCTTTGGCGATGATTCCGTGGCAGTGGGCATATATCATTTGGCAATCCCTCATCATCATTTTGACTGCGGCAACTATATTCCTGACCTTAAGGCTTCTTCCTTCCGGTCCCGCTTTGGAGACGTTTGTACTGATGTTCGCGGCGGTCTGTTTCTTCTTCCCCTTTAGGAACACCCTCGTTTTTGGCCAAGCCAATGCCACGATTCTGTTCGTTTGGACTCTGGGTGTGTACCTTCTCAAACGGCAAAGGCCCATGGCTTCCGCCTTGTGCTTCGCCTTGGGGACGGCATTAAAAATCTCGCCCGTTGTCGCCGTGCCGCTCCTCGCCCTGCGCCGGCAGTGGCGGTGGCTGGCTGCTTACGTGGCGGGAGTTGCCGCGTTCACCGGAGTGTCCATCTGGCGATTAGGCTGGCAGACCAACCTGACCTGGCTGAGGGATATCTACCCGTGCATTTCTTCCGGTCTGGGAAATTATATCAACCGCTCATTCGCCGGCCTCGTCGATGTGCTGTGCGGTCCCAGGTATTTCGCCACGCTTACCACTACCACCGAATGGCCCGTTCCTCCCGGACTGGCTCTGTTTGAGAAGGCTTGCAGCCTGGCGATCGGTCTGGGCTTCATCTTCTGGTGCTGGCGAAAAAGGAGAGACGCCAAGGGCCTGATTGACGAACTCATTCTGTTGCCGCTTATCTACCTTTTGGCTGCCCCTTTCAGTTGGCCTCATCACTTCGTCCTGGCGATTCTCCCCTTAACCTACCTTTGGGCAAAGGCGCGTGAGGCAACCTCCGGTGAATTGGTCGCGCTCTATCTCAGCACGCTGGTCCTGGGGACAGAACTCCCCATGTACATCGCCGCCTACTCCCCCGTGGCGGGCCCCTATCTCATTATCGTGGCAATAGCCCTCTGGCCAGCGGCCACCTGCGCCGTTATCTGGGTGGGCATGCGCATGTCCATCCGCTCCCAGGTGTTTGACCCACAGCAAGCACTTTCGCAGTAAACTATTCCCTCTGATTGGTAGTGGGGCAATTTGATGCTGTAGCGGCGAGTTTACCTCGCCAAATGGCGGCGTAAAGCCGCCTCTACATAAAATTGACCCACTACCCTCTGACCGTCCAGCCCGGAGGCTTACATGGAAAATCGCGAAATCGCCGCCGTCTTCGAGGAAATCTCCAACCTCATGAAGATTCTCCAGGATGATCCCAAGTGGACCTTCAAGGCCGCGGCCTACGACCGCGCCAAGCGCTCCATTGAGAGCCATCCCGAGCGCTTGGAAGACATCGCGCGCGACCCCAACCGCAAACTCACCGACATTCCCGGCATCGGAGCAGATCTGGCCAAGAAGATCGCCGAGCTCGTCGAAACCGGCAAGTCGAGCTATCACCAGGAGCAGCTCGCGAAAATCCCGCGCAGCCTGCTCGACCTGCTGCAACTTCAAACCGTCGGCCCGCAGAAAGTGCGGTTGTTCTACCAGCAAGCGAACATCCGCAACGTCGACGAACTGGAAGCCGCCGCCAAGGAGGGCCGCCTGCGAGGCTTGCCGGGAATGAGCGAGAAGTCAGAGGAAAACATCCTCAAGGCCATCGAGGTCTTCCGTCGCGCGGCGGGCCGCTTCCGGCTGGACACGGCGTTTGAGACCGCCGAGGTGCTCGCTGCCTGGTTGCGCGATTGTAAGGCCGTCGAGGAGGTCACGTCCGCCGGTTCGCTGCGCCGCGGACGGGAGACGGTGGGAGACCTCGACTTACTGGTGACCGGCCGCGACCCCGCGGACATCGCCGACCACTTCGTCAAGTTTCCCGGCATCGCCGCGATTCTGGCCAAAGGGGAAGACAAGGTCAGCGTGAAGCTCAAGAACGATCTGCAAGTTGACGTCCGCCTCCTCGATCGTTCCGCCTACGGCGCCGCACTGCAATACTTCACCGGTTCGAAGGAACATAACGTGGCGCTGCGCGACCGCGCCAAGCGCCACGGATGGAAGCTGAATGAGTACGGCCTTTTCCACGGCGAGAAAGTTCTGGCCAGCCGCACAGAAGAGGAAATCTACGCCCGGCTCGGCCTCCCTTGGATTCCCCCTGAACTGCGGGAAAACCTGGGCGAAATCGAGGCAGCGGATAAGGATGAGTTGCCCCAGCTCGTCGAGCTGGGCGACATTCGCGGCGATCTGCAAATGCACACCACCGCCTCCGACGGCCACGCCAGCATCGAAGAGATGGCCGGCGCCGCGAAACAACTCGGCTACCAGTACATCCTCATCACCGACCACTCCAAAGCCGTCACCGTCGCCAACGGTCTGGATGAGGAGCGCGCCGTCGAGCACATTCGCCGCATTCACGCTGCGCGCAAAAAGGTGAAGGGGATCGAAATCTGGGCGGGCTCCGAAGTGGACATCATGGGCGATGGCAGCCTGGATTATCCCGACGAACTGCTGAAGCAACTTGACATCGTGCTGGTCAGCGTTCATTCGCGGATGACCATGCCCGCGGAAGAAATGACCACCCGCCTGCTGCGCGCTCTGGAGAATCCTTACGTGCGCATCCTCGGCCACCCCACCGGCCGCCAGATTCTGCGGCGCGACCCTTTCCAGTTTGACCTAGAAAAGGTCTTCGCCGCGGCAAAGAAACTCGGCGTCATCCTGGAGCTCAACGGCAACCCCGAGCGGCTCGACCTGTGCGACCGCCATGTGAAGCTGGCGCGCGATCGCGGCATGAAGATCATCATCTCCACCGACGCGCATGACCCTCAGCACTTCAAGCTGATGCGCTACGGCGTCATCACCGCGCGCCGCGGCTGGATGGAAAAGTCGGGCGTGCTGAACACGCTTCCCCCGGAAGGACTTCTCTCCAGCCTGCGGCCTCTGCCGCGCTAATCGAGTGATCGGGAGATTCGGTGATCGGGGGAACAGAAAGTCGCCCTCGGACCCAACTGCTTGCTGCTGTTCACGAATTCTGGCAGTTATTGACATTAACTGCCAGAGGCGTTATTCTATGATTTATGGACATGACTTCGTTTAACGTCTCGATGCCAAGGGCCCTCAAGCAATACATCGAACAACAAGTTGCCGGAGGAACTTACAGCACTCCCAGTGAATACGTTCGCGAGCTCATTCGCGAAGACCAGAAACGCCGCGCCAAGGAAAGACTTGAGTCGGCGCTCTTGGAGGGACTGAATTCCGGCCCGGCGATGGAAATCGACGCAGACTATTGGGCGAGCAGGCGGAAAGAACTTCGGCAAAGGCATAGGCCCGCGAAGGTCACGCGGTGAAAAGCCGCATCATCCTCCGGCCTGCGGCAGACCGGGATCTTATTGACCAGGCCGAGTACCTGACCACACACCAGTCCCTGCAAACCGGTCTTCGCTTTTACCGCGGCGCGCAAGAGACCTTCCGCCTCCTTGCCAGCCAGCCTGAAATGGGGACACGAGCGGAATGCCGGAGTTCGTTCCTCTACGGCATGAGGATGTTTCCGCTGAAACGATTCCCCAATCATCTGGTTTTTTACCGGCGGGTCGAAAACGGTATCGAGATCATCCGCGTACTCCATGGCGCTCGCGACATCGAAACCCTCTTCATGCGCGGGGAGGAAGTCGGCGAGAACCCTGGTGGCGCAGATCAGGATACGTCTTAAAGCCGCCCGTGTTGAATGCGCGGCCAAGTCATAAAGATCTTCTCCAACGGCACGGGATGCAAGTAGGGCTTCCCATGATGGAAGTCATCGATATTCTGCATGAACTTTTGCACCACGTCCGTCCCGTCGATCATACAAACGTTGATGCGGTAGAGCACGCCGAGGTCGGAGGGATCATCGATAATCTCGGAAAACTTTGTGGCCATAGCAATCGACATCCGGTGAGCTTCGCGGAACATTTCCAGGCTGTGGTCCAGCCTCTGCATGAATTCCGCAGGGTTCCCTGCCCGCGCCCGGAACGCCGCATCGAACTCGAGATAGGCCTTGTCCAGGGCCACCAGGGTGTCAAGGTGCATGGCGTAAGCTTCCGTCTTGTTCCGGAGGTAATCCAGTTCGGCGCGGCTACCCGGCGCCGCGACCTTTTCGGCCTGTTCAAAGTGGGATAATGCCTGGCGAAGCAGTTGCGCAGAATGGGTATAGTAAATGGGTTCGTCGCGCGCGACGTCGAGAAGACCTGCCCAGCCTGCAAAAGTCGGACCGTCGTAAGGGTTCCCTTGTTCCGAATACGGCCGGATGACGCTGATTTCACGGGGCAGACCACAGCAAGGGAAATTCCCCCGGCCCGTCCAGTTCAGGTATGCTTCATTCTCTTCCAGGGTCTCGTACGCCTTCAGCGCTTCCGGCGCGGCGGCTTCTCCAAAGATACGGCGAGTGTAGGCGCGATAAAACTCGTCAGGGGTCAGATGGGGTTTCCAGCCTCCTTCCGCCATATATCTTTCATTCTGCTCCATGCCGCGCGCGCGATTCACTTGCGTCGCATGCCCCGTCACGCCATTTTCCAAAGCGCCTTCAAACGTGCGGTCCTGGTAATACATATTCACGCTGAACTGCATGCCCAGCATGCTGCCATCATCGTCGGAGCGCGTGATCACGGTGCGCTCGCGCTCGCCCATGCCCCCGTAATCGCCCATGGGCACACCCATGGGCGTCCAAATGCCACGGGAAATCATGTCGGTAAGGGGCACGTTCTTGGGAAACATCTTGTCGATCAGCGGGTAGACGAACCCGCGACCGAAGGCGCCAATGCCCACTTGCGCCTGGGGATTGATGCGGTCCCGCGCCTCCAGCGCGCTGCGAATCAATTCCAATGAACCGACATCGGAATCCACCACGCGGTCGGAGCTGCGCTCATAACCGGTGTAGGCCTTCCAGTGGCGGGTCTCGTCGGTGAAGAGCTTGGGCCGTTCTTGCAAAGTGTAGGCGCGGCTGCGGGGGTCGTCGCACACGGGATAAAGCTCCGGGAACCAGAGAAAGTAACCCTGGGCGCCGGGATAAGTGGCAAACAGGCTGCGCAGGCGGCTCTCGTTGATTTCGTGCGCCACGGGATCGTCCGGGCACATGTAAGCTCCCCCCAGAATCGGCTGAAAGGGGAGGTCACCGGCGCGATTGCCCGCGAAGCGCCCCAGGTTAGGCGGCACGCTGACCGGATCAATCGCCAGCCAAGTGTCGATCTTTCGTGACTTGGCGTAAGCGATAACGGCTCGCAACAGGTCCTGCGCCTTGGTGAACGCCTGCTCGGGCGTTTCCACCTCCTGCATTTCGGGTGGGGCGATGCGCGGGTATTTGAAATGTTCGCGGCCCACGGTCATGTCCTTCACCAGAAACGAGCCCTGCGATTCCCGCCACAGCATGTAGCCACTTTCCTTCACCGAAGCGTCGCCCAGAAAATTCTTTTCGCCCCGATATTCGTAAGTCAGCCAGGGCGTGTTGGGGAACCAGAACACTTGGAGATAATTCATCCGCATCTTGGCCATCTGGTCGATGGTTCTTTGCCAATCCGCCAGCGACCACATCGTCTGGTTGGGATAGCAATTGTCGACATGCACACCGCGCCGGCGAAAAGCGGGCTCGACGCGATCGTCCAACGCCGGCAGCGCCACCTCGGCTCGTTTCTCCGGCAGGATGTCTTTGGTCAGCAGGAAAACGAATCCCAACCGCTCCAGAAAATCATAGCCCGCGTGCATGGTTCCGGCCTCATCGTTCCCACCCATGACCAGCGCGGACCGCCCCTGAAGGCTGATGCGGCGCAGAAGGTAGCCTTCCGGTTTCAGTCCGCTAAAGTTGATCTGCCGACGATGGGCGGCGTCGCCTACCAGTTCGTTCCCCTCGGGCCCGCCGACCAGCAAAAGACTCAGGCCCTTCACCTGCCGGCTCACGTCGTCGGCAGTGACCATCGCCAGCTTCGCGCCGGACAGCATTTCGATGTAATGCTGCAACTCGCCGGCCACGAATCGATCAGAGGGACTGGCGTGGTTACCCACCACAATGACCGAAGCCGCTTGGCCGTTGGTGGCAATCATCCCGCTTACGTTATTCGGCGACGCCGCCTGCAACGATGGATTGAGCATTCCGGCTAACCCGAACAAAATGCAAAGCTCGACGACGCGGCGGGAGAATCGCGAAACGCGGATTTTCGCTCCCATCTTCAAACGCGTTCGGGAAAGGACTATCAGTGCGCGCACATTTCGAAAGCAGCAAGAAAATCTTGCCATACTCACCTCCCGGGGCATTACTCCACGCAAGCGCCAAGAGCCTAATCCTTGCTGAACATGATGTCAAAGGCGTCGGGGGAATAGATTTTCGCGAGTGTGCTTCTCTGCCCCGCCAACAGACTCGGGACAATCTGCTAAACTGGATACTTATTGATTCTATGACTCAGAACCTCGTGCTCCCCGCGGCGATAATTTTCGACATGGACGGTGTGCTGGTGGACAGCAACCCTTTCCATCTTCGCAAGTGGATGGACCTCTTCCGGGCGCACGGCATTCCCTTCAACGAGCAGGAACTACCCAAGATTGTCCTGGGACCTCCTAATGATGTGACTTTTCGCCGGTATTTGGGCAAGGACCTCTCCCGCGAGCAACTGGCCGATCTCGGTGAAGAGCTGGAGGCAAACTTCCGCCGGGAGATCGGTCCCCATGCCCGCGCGTTTCCCGGGGTGCAGCGTTTTATCGAGGAATGCCACGCGCAGGGAATCGCCATGGCCGTGGCTTCCGCCGCCATCGCCAAGAACGTGAACTTCCTCATCTCCGCGCTCGGACTGCGCGGTTACTTCCGCGAGGTGTTGACGGGCGACGAGATCTCCCACCCCAAGCCAGACCCTGAGATCTACCTGAAGACGGCCGGCAAGCTGGGAGTAAATCCCGCCGCCTGCGCGGTCTTCGAGGATTCCTTCGTCGGCATCGAAGCCGCCAAGCGCGCGGGAATGAAATGCGTCGCCATTGCCTCCACCTTCTCCGCGGAGGATCTCCGTCGCGAAACGCATGCCGAGCTGATTGTTCCCAGCTTCGAAGCGGTCTCCCTCCATACGCTGCACCAACTCTTCAATGGCGCGGGCACTTCGCCGGGCACGCGCGTGCCGAGCTGATTCGGCCGACACACCGGAGGGCGGAGTTTTGCGCTCGGCACCAGACCTCGTACACGCAATCGGCTAAATCGTCGTCATCTGCGGCCCCTCCAGCCGGAATCGAAAACAGGACTTCCGCAAAGCCTCTTTATGCGAGAAAATAGCCGCTATGGGGGGGAGAATCCCAGAGCGGAAGTACATCTCGGGATTCGTCGCGTGGGTCGCTCCCTTAGCGATGCTCCCGGGATGCGTGTTGCTGGCCCTGGCGCTGCCGGCGGCGGTGGCTGCTGCGCCCCCCCCGGCCCAGCAGCCGGTGAACGGCCAGGCCGGCGTGGAACTGCACGTGGCCGTCGTAGACGAGAACGGCGCGGCGGTTCCTTCGGCACGCATTACGCTGACACCCAAGCTGGGGACGTCCGCGCAGGGTGAAACCGATTACGCCGGCCGCAAGGAATTCTCCAGCCTCCTCCCGGGCGACTACTCACTGCACGTCGAGAAAGAAGGGTTTTTCGCGGTCACGCAGCCGGGAATCCTGGTGGGAGAAGTAGCCAGCGCCGAGGTGACGCTGAACCACATCCGAGAGTTTTCCGAGCAAGTGAACGTGGTCTATTCGCCCCCCGCCATTGACCCCGTCAAAACCCAGGCGAGTGAAACGCTGAACAGCGAACAGATCATTGACCTGCCCTACCCGGTGTCACGCGATATTCGCTATGCGCTGCCCATGCTGCCCGGAGTGCTTCAGGATTCCACGGGGCAGCTTCACGTGGACGGCGCGAGCACGCGCCAGGTGTACGACCAGATTGATGGCTTCAATGTCTCCGATCCCGCCACCGGCATGTTCCAAACCCGCATCAGCGTGGACGCCCTGCGCTCCGTGGACGTGGCCAGCAGCCGCTACTCAACGGAGTTTGGCAAGAGTTCGGGCGGCGTCATCAGCCTGCGCACGGGTACGGGCGACAACCACTGGCGCCTGACCGGCACCGATCCCTTTCCCGGTTTGGAGGACCGGCGGGGCCTCCACGTGAATAACTGGACGCCGCGCGGCATCGCCTCAGGCCCCATTCGCCCAGGCAAGGCGTGGTTCCTGGACGCGGCGGAGTTGGAGTACGACCAGTCCATTTATACCGAACTGCCCGCCAACGCCGACCGTTACGCGGTGTTGCGCGGGAGCAACCTTTCCAAAGTGCAGATGAACCTGGCGCAGAATAACAATCTTACCGCCAGTCTGCTGATTAACTCCCTCTATTCTCCGCATGCGGGCTTGGACCCGCTCGACCCGATCTCCACCACGCAGCGGTACTCCACAAATGCTTACTTGTTCAACGCCAAGGATCAACACCTTTTCCAGAACGGCGTGCTTCTGGAGGCGGGTGTGGCCACCAGCACCTTTTACACACGCTTGGTGCCCATGGGAACCCAAACCTACATCGTCACCCCCAACGGAACCAGCGGCAATTACTACCTCACCAATCACGGCCAGGGCGGGCGCACCGAGGTCATTGGCAACGCGTTCTTGCCGCCCCTGCACAGGGCCGGAAAGCACGAGGTCAAGCTCGGCGTGGATTTCGACCGCCTTAGCGACTTTCAGCAATACAGCCGGCAGCCTTACATGGTCCAACGCGCCGACGGCACCCTCTCGCGCAGCGTCAGCTTCACCAGCGCCCCGCCGTTCACGCGCTATAACCTGGAAGAGAGCGGCTATGCGCAGGATCGCTGGACAATAACCCAAAGGTGGCTGCTGGAACCGGGCCTGCGCTTCGATGCGGATGAGATTGTCCACGGCGTGGCGGCTTCACCGCGCCTCGCTTCCACCTTCATGGCGAAACGCAATGGCGACAGCAAGATCTCCTGGGGCATCGGCGTCTATCGCGACCCGAGCAACCTGGATATCCTCACTCGCTCGCTGACGGGCACGCGGACGGATTCCTTCTACGACGCCAGCGGGCTGAATTTGCTCCAACCACCCGTGCTCAGCACCTTCACGATCAACCCGGACCAGTTGCGCTTTTCGTTTGTCACCAACGCGAGCGTGGCATTCGAGCAGAAACTACCGCGGACCACCTACTTGAAACTTGAGCTGGTGGACCGGCGCGCCCGCGATATCTGGACCTTCATAAATCCTGGCGCCTCCACTTTACCCGCTGGCCCCTTCTCCGGACAATTCACCCTGAACAATGACCGTCAAGACCACTATGAATCCGCCGGCGTGACCTTTCGGCACGTCTTCAAGCAGAATCACGAGGTGTTCGTTTCCTACACGCGCTCGCGGGCGCTTACCAACGCCGACTTCGGATACAACCTCGATAACGTGTTCTTCAGCCCGCAGGCGGGCGGACCCTTGCCCTGGGACACGCCCAATCGCCTTCTTTCCCATGGCTGGCTTCCTTTAACTCACAAGATCGAGGCGGCTTACACCCTCGATTGGCGCACCGGCTTCCCCTTCACTTTGCAGAATAACTCGGAGGAGGTGGTGGGCGCGCCATATTCAGAGCGCTTCCCCACCTACTTCTCGCTCGACTTCAGTTTGGAGCGACGGTTCACGGTCTTGGGATTCCAATGGGCGCTGCGGGCGGGCGTTGACAACATCACCGGTCGGAGCAATTATTCCGTTGTCGATTCCAACATCAACTCACCTCATTTCCTTACCTACTCGGGAGCTCTGGGACGCTCCTTCATCGCCCGCATCCGGCTGCTGGGAAGAAAGTAGCGCCGCCACAAAAACCTAACTGTACGCCTCCTTCACGCGAGAAGTGTCACGCGGGAAGTGATGGACAAAACCGCGGTGCCCGTGTAGGATACATGCAAGTTCCTTGAAGACACCGACACACAAAGCAAAGGGGATCTTAACCTATGTCCATTCTGATGCTGACGTTTGCAGCCTCCAGCGGTCATGTTCCTCCCATCTTCCCGGTGGTCATGGTTCTGATGGGAGTGCTTCTCTTCTTCCTAGGCTTCCGGAAATACCGCGAGTACCGGGTCCTGGCGGATACGCCCCAGATCCCCATCCGCAGTGTGTCCATGGGACTGTCCCACGTGGCCGGGACGAGCACCGGCGGCCAGCCGTTAATCAGTCCGTTAACACAAGTTCCGTGCTATTACTACGAAGTGCAAGTGGAAAGGGAGGTCAAGAAAGACAACAAGACCACATGGGAACGAGCTGGGACGGAGAGGGCGGAAGTTCCCTTCTACCTGGAGGACGAAACCGGAAAGGTTTTGGTGAATCCGCAAATGGCCGAGTACAACCTGCCGCGCGCCTTCTGGGGTGAACTCCGGCCGCCCGCTTTGCTGTCCATCGGCCACGCCCCCCGCAAGGTCGACCCATCGCTCGGCGTCCCGCCTCCCACCGAGGAGCATTTGCGGGCCTATCTGAACGGCCAGTTCAGCCAGGGGCGGGCGGCGCTCCAGGGCTCCAACATCCCCGGAGCCAGGATGATGGACAAGGGGCTGGCGATCGCCGAAAAGATGCAAATGCTCGGGGTCTCGATCGGCGCAGGTGGCATCAGCATGGATTTTGGAAACCATGCGTACCGCTTCACCGAACACTGCTTGGTGGCCGGCCGCCCCACCCATGTGCTCGGCACTTGTACGGAAAACCCCAACCCCGCCGACGAGGGCGACCGCAACCTCATCAGGAAAGGCGAGAACGAAAAAACCTATCTCATCACCACGAAGTCCGAGAAAAAACTCGAGGGGAGCCTGCGCCTTCAGTTTATTTTTCTGGTTCTTATTGGCGCCGCGCTGATTGTGGGCGGCGCCGCAGTGGCCCTCCATTCCGCCCATATGCTCTAGCCCGAATTCTCACCAGAACCGGAGGCCGTTAGCGGATGGCCAGGGAACCCGCGGCATAACCGTCAATAATTTTTCTTGACAACTGCAAGCAGAATAGCCTATAGTTGGTGGGTGAGGATCGAGGCCGGTCCCGCCATGGCGGGGGCCGGCAGGTCAGCACGCCCGGCGCGGGGAGAGTCGGGGTGACGAACGGAGCACCGCCTTCCTTTCGTTTCACTCCGGGGAGGCTCTGGCCGTGAGGGGCACGGGCAGGACGGCGGTCGTGGTACAGTTTGACGTTGTAGGGGCGAGTTGACCTCGCCAAATGGCGGCGTAGAGCCGCCTCTACGTCCAACCGTACCCCTAGCCGCGCGCGGAGCCAGAAGGGATTGAGGATGCCACATCTTTCTAGCCTCACCTCCACAGATTGCATAGTGACTTCATGTCCATCAGGCGACAATGTGCCCAAACCTGAGAACATCTTGAAAACAAAGGGTCGGAAGAGGGATTTTTCTCCAATCAAAGCCGACAACATACTGAAAAAAAGCCAGTTACAATAAACCGTAGGGACCCCGAAAAAGCATGACAAAATGACCGCCAAAAAGAGACCCCCAGGGCCGGTGGCAGGCGGCGGAAAAGGCCTGCATAAGATTAGGTATCTGGGCTAGTCACAGGTGAAGGGCGGGACGACGGACCTGACGAGGTGGAGCATCTTTCCGAGCCTATCAAAGCGCCTCACGGGGTGAGGCGATCGCGGGAAATCGCTTGCATTTCGTAAGCGCCCGGTGATTTCACCCGGGCTCGGCCCTCCCTGGCGAAGATGCCAACTCCCAGGCTATCGTCTCTTGTCGGATAGATCCGCCCGGTCAAGCATGTCCGGCCGTTAGCGAAGACTTCCACCAGCGAGCCATCCAGAAAAACCGTAAAACGCAGAGGTTCACCGGGGCTTAACTTCAAAGTGCCGTGATAAGTCCCGCCGCCTGCATCAGGGCTCAGGCTGGATCGTCCTGTGGCGAGGACAACATTTTGAGTCGCAGCTTCGGCGGCGTAATGCCGTCCCGACCCATCGATCAAACCTTGTGTCTCCGCTTGAAACTTGCGATCGGAATATGCACCCCCTGCACCATATCTCTACTGCGCGCATGACCCCAATACTCGGGCCCCTGCGGGAAGACTGTCGAACTGTACTGATAGAAAAGGTGGCAATACCCTTTCCAATAAATCGGTCCGTTCGGGCCGTTCACCCAATTCGCTTTGGGCAGAAAGTGATACTGCGGCCTCTGGCGGTCAACGGCCAAGCGCTGCGGGAGGAGGCCCGCAACCTGTCCGGATTCCCCGTCACGGTGGCCGTCGCGCGAAAGCATCGTAGTTGCTGTCAGGGTGGATTGAACAATGAAGTGTCACCGCGAGATCATGGTCGATACTTTACATCGCCATCAGGCTTGAGGGAAGGAATGTTGGAGGCGCGGGTGAGAATCGAACTCACGCATAAAGGTTTTGCAGACCTCTCCCTTACCACTTGGGTACCGCGCCCGAAGAACAGTCACGAGTGACATGAGATGAGTGATTAGCACAAGGCTAAGTTCCGCTAGTTCCTGCTCGTCACGGGTCACTCGTCACTTGTCACTGAAGTTAGTGGAGCGGGAAATGGGATTCGAACCCACGACTTCGACCTTGGCAAGGTCGCACTCTACCACTGAGTTATTCCCGCTCGCCGGTGCTGGACCACCTTCCAGCATACCACAAAGTGAATTATAGGAACCCACGCGTTGCACTGTCAAGCGGCACTCGGGGTCCACCGCCATTTCCCTGGAAACCCCACTAGCCAGCCTCGCCTTATGAGCGTGCGGGGCTCCGGCACCTTCAGCGCGTGAGACTTGAATATTCAACCGGCCATTGCGCTAAAAACCGGTTCAGGGTATGAATCGGTCGGGAATTGATCTGGGAAATTCCGCCGGGATGTTTGGGCGCACCTCCTTAACCTATTCAGTATGAGATAATTTGTAGCGGCACTCTATGAGCACTGTTCGTCCAGGTGACGACCTGCGCCTCCGCCCCCTTGCCGGACGGAAAAGCACGCTTATAACGCGTCCTTACCGCCGGAACGGCCGCGACGAGAGGAACTTGCCGCCTTCTTGAAGGGTTTAGGTGTTGTTGGCCTTGAGATTCTTGAGGGCATCGTGCTGGCCGCTCGGCCAGATGATCTCGACGGTCTGCGCCTCAGGATGACAGCATGGAAGCGTTTTTCCGAAGCTCATAAAGCTCCGCCCTTCCCGTTACTCCTTCTTCCCGGCGCCGCGGTCGGACTCAAAGATCGCCATCGCTTCTATCTCCACCAGCAGATCCGGGCGGCAAAGGATCGCCTGGATGCCGGTAGAGGCGGGCAGCGGGTCGAGCCCCTGCTCCTTGAAAAACTGCGTCCGAATCTCGTTGAAGGCTGCGTAGTCGCGCTCGATGTCGCGCAGATAGCAGGTTGTGCGGATGATGTCCTTCCACGTGGCGCCCTCGGCCTCGAGCAATTTCGTGATGTTCTGGTAGGTCCGCCAGGTCTGGGCGCGGAAGTCACCGACGTGGATGGTCCTTCCGTACTCATCCACGCTGGCCGTGCCCGAGATCAGCAGGATCGTGACGCCTTTGATGTCCAGTCGCAGCCCGCGAGAGAACGAGGATGGCTTGGCATAGTTATAGGCTTCGTTCAGGGTCTCCGGCGCACTCATTGCCTTTTTGGGAATGGCTTGGTGCGGCGTTTGCGGCGCTGCGAGAGGTTCTGGCGTGGGCATAAAGTTGCTTCTCCTTTAGAGGTTCGTGAATTCCGTGGCTCCGCCCTTGGGCTGTGGCCACCCATAGGCCTTCCACCTGAAAATCCATGTTCAGGATGTAATTGTGCGCGAGAGCCGTGGGGGTTGAAAGCTTTTCTTTCTTGCCGTCCGGCCAGGTAATTTCGATCTCTCCCTGACCGGTCCTCTGGTTGGGCCGGTACGTGACCCAGGTGATGGTCTGGTAATCGAGCATGCTGAGCCCCTGATCCGTTCAGGCCCAGGGCTCATGGAAGGGCGCGTTCTTCTCACTCCAACTGCTCCATTCTCCGCTTTAGTGTTGTAGCGGCTGACGCCCGCCGTGGTGGCCACCCAAACGTAGCGGTCGACCACGGCAATGCCGTAGCAGATGTCATTCAGCAAGCCGCTGGTAAGGTTGGTGAAATTCTCAAAGCGGCTGCCGGAGAGGTGGCTGACGCCGCCGAAGGTGGCAAGCCACAGGTCGCCGGTGCTCTGGTCCACGGCGATGCCCATGACCGCGCGGTGCACCAGGCCGTCGGCGGGCTTATAAACTTTTGCGACCTTACCGTTTTCGATGAGCACTGAGCCGTCTTCCGTGCCCGCCCACCCGCGTGGGCCGTCCACGTTCATTTCCCAGATTTGCCCAGGTGAATCCGGCATTTTCTTGCCGGCGAACAGCACGCGGGCGTCGTCAAAGGAAGTCCGAGGGTCGGCCGCTATTGCCTTGGGGTTTGGCGGCAGCCTCTTGACCTGCCGCCGACTCAAGCGTCAGGCCGACGCCGCTGGTCGCCGCGGCCGCTAGAAACTCACGCCTGCCTAAATGCGATGATGGCTTATCCATGAGTCTGTCCTCCGTAAACAGTGAGCGGGGCAGAACGTTTTCCGCTCTGCCCCGCCTTACCGCCTCCAGCCTTCTGGTCCTGGACTAGAGGAACCAATCACGACGCCATTCACGAGCCGGACTAGTCCGGCAAGACCTGGTCCAGCGGACCGGCGGGACAGCCGTATTTATTCAGAAAATTCTGCTTCAGCCGCTTGGCCACGTCCCATCGCTCCTCTTCAATGGCTGCTTTGACGGCCTCGAGGGATGCCACGCAGAATTGCTTGTGGACCTGATCGCAGGCGAGATTCAACGCCGGACCGTTCGGCCCCGCGGCAATCGCACAACTGTTGCTAAAAGCCTTGCGGTACAAATCCAAGAGATCCGATCTGAGGCTGAAGTCGGAGGTGATCAGCAGTCCTTCGATCAGAGCGACGGCCGCGTCATCGATCCGATCCTGGGCGACGAAAGCGTAGGAGATCTGCCGGTATGCCTCGGGGGCCACGGGATGAAGGGCGAGCGCCTCGCGGGCTGCGGCGCCAGCCTCCTCCGCGTTCCCCAACCGGAGGTATGCAGCCGCCAGCATCCAACGCGCCTCAGGATCGCCCTTGGCAGCGACCGCCACAGCGGAGTGGCGGCGAGCCCACTCCGCCCCTCCCTTTCGATCGTATTCCGCCCGCCCGCTCTTGTCGATGGCGATTGAACGCTTAAGTAGCTCGACCGCTCGTTCGTACTCATGAGCGCTTTGGGAAGGTTCGCGCTCGTGCAATAAATCGCCTTTGGCTAAATGGAAGCTGCCCGCCATGCGGTAAACCTCCGGGTTATTGCGCGAGTCGGGCAGCGAGTCGAGAATCGCCACAGCCCTGTCGATTTCCTCGATGGCGCGATTGAGGTTCGAACCCGCAGCGCCGTTTGCATAAAGCGTGGAAGCGAGGAGCTTGTGGACATTGTAACTGTTTGGGCTGGTTCGGACACTGGCTTCCGCCATGGCGCGCTCGTCCTGCCAATCGCCGTTCCGCACCCAGGTCCGGACGGCGAAGGCGGCGGTGATCACGCACAACACGACCGGCGCAAAACGTTTTAGAGGGACCCATTTCCCGGCCGCATAAATCCCCATGACCAAGCAGGCGAGCAGGCAGATCGTCGGCAGGTACAAGAAACGCTCCGCCATGATGGTGCCGATGGGGAAGAGCAGGTTCGATGTGGGTAGGAACGTCATCGCGGCGAAGGACGCCAGAAAGAAAGCCGTGCGGTTCCACCCGTACAAAGCGACGACGAGTAGGGCCGCGGCCAGCAGGGCGATCCACGCAGGCAACTCCTGCCAGGCGCCATGGGCGAGGGGGATTTGTGCGTAGGAATAATCGATTGAAAGCTTGGCCGGCCACAGCGTGAGCCCGAGATAGCGGGCGATCACTTCGATTGCCGTGAGCCGTCCGGTCCAGAAGTCTGCGCCCACGATGGGGTTGTCGTAGAAAGGAAACTCCGCGGGCGGCGAAGCCGCCAGCACGATCGAGCGCTGGTACAGCATCGCCGCGATCGGCAGAAGTGTAGCGATGCACCCCAGGAGTAAAGCTCGGCCCTGTTTTCGCTCTTTGCACCAAGTCAGTTCGTAAAGCCCAATCACCCCCACGATGACGACGGCACTCTCTTTCGAAAACACGCCCACCGCGGTGACGGCCGTCAATCCGGCGAGCCAGGCGAGCCGGCGCAACCCGTCGGACTCGGTGCTCTTGAGATACATCAGCAATCCGCTCAAGACGGCCAGGGCGGAGAGCAGGTCTGACCGGCCGATCATGTTGGTCACGGATTCGGTCAGGACCGGGTGGACGGCCCAAAGCGCCGCCGCAAAAAAAGCCGCTAGCCCCTCCGGATTGCGCAGAGCAAAGCTCTGCGTCCGGAGCAATCGGCGCGCCAGCGCATAAACCAGAAAGACATTACCGAGGTGTAAAAGGAAATTGATGCAATGATATCCGACCGGCGCGTCGGCGTTCCCCAGCACCGCATAGTTGAACAGGTAGGAGAGCGTGGTGAAGGGGCGATAGAGTCCAGCCTCGCCGGTTGGCCACCAATACGTGTGCTGAAGAATCAGGCGGACATTCTCACCGGTAAGCTCGCGGATGCGTGGATCTTGGAGAAGGAGGACTTTGTTGTCGAGAATGAATCCGGCGGAGAACGAATTGGAAAAGCCCAGAAACGTCAGCAGGGCGAGCAAAGCGACCGCGAGCACGCTCCGCCATCTTTCAAGTTGAAATTGGCGGGGCTCAGCCGTTTGCGCCTTGCCGCGTTTCTTCTTGGGTTTCATTCGCCTTTCAGATTAACAAAACAGTCGTCAGTTGTCAGTCATCAGTTGTCAGCAAAAACCCTCCCGCCCGACGTTTCTACAGGGCAGTGCGCAAGAACTTATGTCGCTCTGTATAGGAAGTAGGATTGCTTTTAAAACAGCGAGCGGGGCAGAACGTTTTCCGCTCTGCCCCGCCTCACCGCCTCCAGCCTTCTGGTGCCGGACTGAAGGGTCCAATCCCGACGCATGATTTCAAACCAGTTTTGTTTGTCAGCAGTCAGCGAAAGCCTTAGCTGAAAGCTGAAAGCTGAGAGCTGATCACTTCCTTTCTGGAAGTAGAACTTCAAAGCCAGTTGCAGAATGCGCATGTCAAATGCCGCATGCGTGTACCCGAACGTGCCGGCAGGATGGGGGGCGCGGGCTGGCATTTCACGGCGTGAAGAATCCGTGCCGCCATCCTGTGCGCCGGCGATGCGGCCCGAAGGCCGCATCGCCACCGCCCATTAGAAATGCACCTTCATGGAGAACTGAAGGATGCGCGGGTCGTAGGCGCCAGTGGCTTCTCCGAAAGTCGAAGAACTTTCACCCTGGCTGACCGTTCCTGCATTGAAGGCACTCACCGGCAGCCCGGCCGGGACGGTTTGCCCAAAGAAGTTCACCTTGTTCAAAATATTGAACGCTTCGGCGCGGATTTCCAGACTGAACTTCTCGTTCAGCTTCAGGCTCCGGGCCAGTGCGAGGTCGAATCCGAAGAAGTTAGGCCCGCGCGTGCCGTTGCGCTCGACGGTCCCGTACGCGCCGACGGGAACACAGTCGGCAGCATTTGAATTGACACTACAGGCCGAACTGAACGCCGCCGGATTGAGGAATTGGAAGCAGGGGGCGTTCTTACAAGCAGTTGGAGCGCTCGAGCGGATGGGCTGGCCCGTATAATTGGGGCGATCGTTCCCCAGGCCCGAGAGGGAGTTATCCACGCCGGTCGTAATGAACAAGGGCTGGCCACCGGCAGCGTGAATCAGCGGCGCCAGCTCCCAGTTGTTGAGGATGCGGCCCGCTGGACCGACGAGTTTCCAGGGGCTGTGCACTACCATCGAGAAATTGAAGTTGGTGCGGGTGTCGGAAACGCACCGCCCCCAGTCCGCCTGGCGATTGAACCGCTGCGAGTTGGTGGAGGTTGACAAGGCGGCGCCAAAGTCATAGTCGGACCAACATTCGGCGTCCGTGAAATTCGCTTGTGCCGTGTAGTTTTGGCTCAAACGATGCGTTACCGATACGAGGACGCCTTCGTAGCGGGCTACCGCTCCGGGGTCCATGGTATTGACGCTCGCGTAATATTGGCCCGTAACCGGGTTATCCTGAAAGAACATGCGGCGCTGGTTGGTGTTGGAAGTGGTTGAACAGGTGGTGTAGGTGAGAGTGCCGGTAGGGCCAGGGAAGGTGCACGCGCCGGTGCCTAAATATTCCGCGGGATCCGATTCGTGGGCGATCCAGATGTGGGTGGTCTCGTTGCCCAGATAGCTGATCGAGGCGACCCAGTTGCCCGCGAACTGCCGCTGGTAGGTGGCGTTCCATTGCACCATGTACGTGGGGGGAGGATTGATCGGAAAGTTGATGTAGGTGCCGAACTGCGGGAAGAACAGGGCGCCGGGTTTCTGGGGGAACGGGTTTCCGCCGGTATAACCCGCCCACGGGTTGCTGAGTGTGCCCGTCGACCCAACGTCGATGGCATTGCCGAAGGGAGGATTGGTGGTTTCGCGCTCGTTAAACCAAGTCTCCTGCGAGTCGTAGAGGAGTCCCCCGCCGATGCGGAGGGTGTCGCGGCCCGTGCCGCTCGGATTCCACACCAGGCCGGCGCGCGGCCCGAAGTTGGCAACGTGCCCATTCCAGTTGGCGGCGGGAATTCCCGGGTCGCCGGGGAAGAATAGTCCGGGAGGGGCCGTGGGATTCTTCGTGCTGCGCGTGCCCGCCAGGAAGGCCGTCTGGCTGAAGGAAGTGCCGCGGCCATATTTGTCGGGGTCGGCGAACGTCGGCTCCCAGCGCAGACCGATGTTGAACGTGAGGTGCTTGGAGAACTTGAAGCTGTCCTGCGCGTAGAAGCTCATGATCCATTGCCGCAAATCGTCGGGCGTGTGATTGGTCTGCTCGAAGTCGCTCATCTCCCCCATCATGAAATCCCCCATTCCCAGGCCGGTGAACGACCCGTTCCAAGTCGGCGCCCCATTCTCGTCGAAGCCGGAAATGGTGTCGTTTTGGACTCGGATGATGCTGAAGCCCAAGGAAATTTCATGCCGCCCGCGAATCAGGTCCACGTCGTCGGCGACCTGCTCGTCGTTCACGTTGAACCACCCTGGGGCGCAGGTTCCGCAGAAGGAGGCAAAGCCGCCGGTGATGCTCGAAATCAGCAGGAAGTTCGGCACGGCGCTGTACATTAGTTGCGACGCCGGGATACCGGCTGCCTGCCCGAGGAGGGTCCAATTGGCGGGAGTGGAGGTTGGCCCGCGATCGTCACGGACGCGATTGTAACTAACGTGAAAGGTATTCAGGGTGCCGGCGCCAAACGTATACGTGTCGCCGATGGTGCCCGACTGTGCAAATTCCAGGTTCCCCGGCGACGTGGTGGTCAAGATATTGGTAAAAACCGGCGGATTCGTGTAAGCCTGCCCGTAATACCGCCCGTAGATAGTGTTCTTTGAACTCTGGGCATAGTCGATCCGCGCGATGTACTCGTTCGAGTCTCCTGTCACAGGAATACTATACGTGACTTGGCCACACGAGCTGGCTTGGCTCTGAAGAGGTACTATGTATTTATTGATAAACGCCATGGCCACCGGATCGAACAGCGTTGGGCTGATCGCGTTGTTCACGAAGGGAGCCTTAAGAGTAAGGGCTTTTCCGCTCGACTGGCAACTGGCCCCGGCGATCGTGGTAAAGTCCCCTCCGACCATCGCCGCCGTGGGAATATGGGTGATATTGGAGGGCGAGGCAACCCGGTTTCGCGTGCCCTGATATCCTCCAAAGTAAAACAACTTGTCCGTAATGATCTTGCCTCCCACCGTTCCGCCGAACTGGTTGCGCCGGAGGGTGTCGTGTTTCGCCGCGAAGAAGTTGCGCGCGTCCAGGTCGCCGTTGCGGAGGAATTCAAAAAGGTCCCCATGGATTTGGTTTGACCCTGACTTGGTGACCGCGTTGACGGTCGCTCCCGGGTGCGTCCCGAAGCGCGAGGACACCGCACTGGTCTCGATGCTGAACTCCTGAAGAGCGTCCGGGAACGGGAAAGGCATGTTGACGTTCGAGCTCGGGGCGGTGTAATCCCCTCCATCCATCAGATAGGCCGTGCCGTTCCCCT
>Ga0181539_1000742_pt1 | contig 38741 bp, 38 predicted proteins | sample PEATcosm2014_Bin_46_FD_119767 | JGI IMG/M metagenome (GOLD analysis project Ga0181539, IMG submission 119767) | Peatland microbial communities from MTU Mesocosm Facility, Houghton, MI, USA - PEATcosm2014_Bin23_60_metaG | ecosystem: Environmental > Terrestrial > Soil > Wetlands > Peat | place... | reverse complement strand
GCACGTCACATCCGATAAAATGCTGCATGGCTTCGGCTCCTTTCCCGGCTCGCCTTGGTCGTTTAGAGCACTTCCAAGTCTACCGGACTGGAGCCGATGCCGTTATCCAATCAGAGGTGGGCGTATTTCAGCCCTCCTCCGCGGCAGAATGTCCCCGCGACGAAACAGGGCCCTGGGGGGAGGCGTCGGTGGGTAGGCTCCGTGGGCTCGGGGACATTAAAGCTGGCGGTGAGGTGCTCGTTAGCGGACAATATGTCGCACTTAAGCCCGGGGAGTACCAAAGGCGTGCAAGTCACTTAGCCTGCCCAGTCGCAGGGATGTTTGGGGATTGTCGGCGTATCCACAATGGAGATTGGCCAATCTGCCCTACCACCTAATTTCAAATTGTACCGCTACCCCTCGACGGGAGCGGGCGCTGCCCCGCCCCAGACCTCGGAAATGACCATCCCCGCCAAAATGAGCGCGGAACCCAGGAGCACCTTTCCCCCCAGGTGTTCTTTGGTTACGACACGTGAAGTCAGAGCGGCGAACACGGGTTCCAGGGAAAAAATCAAGGCGGTATGCGCCGGCGGAGTGTACTGCTGCGCCCATACCTGAGCGCCAAAGGCGAACGCGGTGGCGAAAATTGCGGTCACAGCGATGGCAAATACCAAGCGGCCAGTCCAATGCAGAGTCCAGGAGGGGGCGAACGGAACGGCCAGCATTGCGATGATCCCCACCACCAGGATTTGGCTGGGCGCCAGGTGCAGGAATGAAAACCGGCGCGTGTATGCTCCCACCAGCACAACGTGAGCCGCGAAAGCCATGGCCCCGAACAGGGTCAGCAAATCACCGCGATTCACGGCTCCGACCCCGGAAGGCAGAACGAGGAAGTAAATCCCCAGCAAACCCAAACCGGCTCCGGCGGCATTCGCGGCGCGCAGGGGGTAGCCGTGAAAGAGTGAAATCAAGGGCACCAGAATGACGCTAAAACCCGTAATAAAAGCACTCTTTGAAGGGGTCGTGAAAATAAGGCCCCAGGTCTGAAAAGCGCAACCGGTGAAGAGCAAAATTCCCAAGAGCAAGCTCGGCAGAAGCGCTTGGCGTGGCAACCGCCCGCGCGCCATGACCCCAAACATCAGCAGTCCCGCCAGAATGAAGCGCACGGCAATGAAGGGAAAGGGGGAAGCATCGGCCAGCGCACCTTTGACAATCACAAAGGTCGAGCCCCAAAAGAAGGTGGTGACCACCAGAAGGAGTTCAGCTTTCGTGCGTTGGCTCAAAATCTCACTTCCTGCCTACTGCTTTCTGCTTTCTGCTTACTGCCTACTGCTCTTCGGGCTGCCCGCAGATGTCCAGCATTTCCGCATCGGTCAGCAGGCGGTCCATGTGTTTGGCGCGGGTCAAGATTCTTTCCACCAAATCCGCATGGGCGGGAATGCCCCGCTTTTCCAGCCAGTGGATCACGTTGGACTTCCCGCTCAATGGACCGACCTCGATTTTCTGCTCCAGCCCAAACCAATGTGAGGGGACTCCGGAATAAACTTGGTTGGCCAGCTCAACGTCCTGCTTCTTCAAGGCCTTGATGACGGCGGCGGCGTGGACGCCGGTGGCGGTGCGAAATGCATCCGCGCCCATCGCCGGGTAGTTCGGCGGAATGGGCACTCCCGTGGCTTCCGAGACGGCCTCACAGTATTCCCTCAGCTTCGTCAGGTCGCGATCGATCGCGCCCATCAATCGCAGGTTGACAAGCAACTGGTCCATGGCAGTGTTGCCCACGCGTTCGCCAAGGCCTAACGCCGCGCCATGCGCCTGGTCGGCACCCGCCGCATAACGTCCTCTTTGGCGCGCGGCCCTGCTGGCGGCAGGCCCAAGTCCGCAGAGTCAATTCCCAGCGCTTCCATCAGGTGGAGGATGCGCAACTTCTTCTCGACCGGCGGGTCGAGAACCGAGGGCGATTGCAAACCGTCGCGCAGCGTCTCATCGTCGAGCCGAGGCGCGACGGTCGAGGTCCATTCCGGACCGTCCGCCCGATTCCAGTCGTAGATGAGGCCGCTTTTGGAACTCATGTGGGGAGATCGGAAGATCGGGTGATCGGGTGATCCGATGATCGGGCGATCAACAAAAACCAAACGATATTTACGATTTATTCATCGCATCACCCGATCACCCGATCTCCCGATTCAATAAGATGCCCAGTCACTTGTGTTGCTACGGCTGCTTGGGATTCTTGCCGAAGAAATCGCCCCAGAGATTTACGGGATGAACCTGAAACTTTTGGCCCGCCGTCGAAAGATCCGCCGCCACCGGACGATAGAGCGTGTGGCAGCGTTCGCAGCGGTAGATCTCGGCGTTCTTGCCGAATTCCTTCCGGGCCGCTTCCTCTTCCTCGCTGAAAGCGAGCCGCAGAGGGTGGTAGTAGTACCAGCGCTTCAGGTGCCCAACGCACAATTCGCCCTTGGCATCCTTTTCATCACAGGCGCGCTGCCCGGGTTTCTTGTCTTTGACCTTCAAAGTTGCAATGCTCACTGAGGCTCTCTCTATTTTGGATTTTGGATTTGCGATTTTGGATTGAACAAAGCAAGCCGGCGCGTGCCCCGTATCGGAAATCCCAAATCATTTTACTCGAACCGGCCGCCAAAATCCGAAAATCTGATAATCCAAAGGTCGGGGCATCGGGCTATCGTGCCATTGAGTTAATAGGTTTGGAATGACCCGATGGCTCAATGGCCCGATGGCCCGATCACCCGATGCTCGTACTCCACATTCATCAAACAAAGGCCTTGTGCAGGCGCGGTGGGGCCAGCTTGGGTGCGATCGCGCGCGGTAAGAATCTTCGGGATGTCACTGGGAGCGAGTTTGCCCCTTCCCACCTCAATCAAAGTCCCCACGATGTTTCGCACCATGTAGCGAAGGAAGCCCTTCCCTGTCACCTCATACACCAGCATTGAGGATCGCGGGCGCCATAAAAGGCGCGATCGAAATATGACGCGCACGTTGGATTTGATTTCCTCGTCCTCTTGCGCGTCGGCGGCTGCGAATGAGGTGAAGTCATGCTCACCTTCAAAAAGCCCCGCCGCCTCCGCCATCCGTTCGCGATCCAGAGGATGCGGATGGTGGCAAACAAAACGCCACAAAAGCGGTGAGCATACCGGCGTTATCACGATTCGATAGCGGTAAGTCTTGCATCGAACGTCGTAGCGAGCGTGAAAAGCTGGGGCGACATCCTCCGCCTCCTTGATCCGCACGGTGGGCGGAAGCAAATCATTCAACGCCTTGACGAAATTCGCACAGGGGATGGTGGAAGCGGTTTGGAAATTGGCAACCTGATGCGAGGCATGCACACCGGCGTCCGTTCGCCCCGACCCGCATAATTGCGTGGGAGCGCCCGTCAGCTTCTGGAGAGCATCTTCCAGGCACGCCTGGATGGTGGGAGCATCCGGCTGACGTTGCCAGCCGCGAAAGTCGGTTCCATCATAGGCCAGAATTAATCGGATGTTGCGCATGACCCTGTCATTTTACCAAGAGGGTTGCACTCGTGGCGAAGTTACTCCGCGATTCGTGATTGATCCATTGGGCCAGTCGATGATCGGTTCATCGGCTCATCGGTTCATCAGGCCATCTCAAACCAACCCCATAATCAGCCGATGGATCGATGAGTCGATGAACCGATGAGCCGATTTTTCCAACGCCTTTCTCCTTTCCTTTCAACACGATCACGGGTTCGCAACGATAACTAGCTTAATTTTCTTGAACATCACGGGTTCCCGGTGAATTCGCGCCAAGACGATCTTGTATCTCGCTTGCTTTCACGAACATGTCGGGTAATCCCTGCATTTTTGCATATGCTATTTTTTCCACATTCTAGCCTATTAAAATTCTTGTTAACCGCCTTGCTTTCAACAGTCCGATTTTTCGCGCTGGCCATCGGAATCCCCCAATTCTTCGCTAACCTGCTTTTCTTTCATAAACATCACGGGTTTCCGCGGGCACATCTCCGAATTCCTCCTCGCGGGCCTGGCGTTTGATCTCCGGTTATGGTCGGTTTGTTCCTCATGGACATGCGAACCTCCATCATGCGGAGATGGGGTGGCTGCCGTGGCTGGGCATAGCCTCCTGCTGCGCCCCTCGGCACAAGGACAATAGCCTCGATTAAAATACTCATCGTGGGCTATAAGTGTCAAGAAGTTTATGTATGCAAGGGTAATAATGTCTGATTAAAACTTATGGACAGTTTGTCCGAGCGTTTCCCGACGGGGAGGGAACAAGGCTGACTCACCTTATAGCTACCAGGTATGGTTGGTAAACACCAGGCGACGAGGCGGGAGCTATTTCCCGCAACGCTATTTCGAGGAGTCGGCGAGGCCATCTGGGGGCATTGAAGATCTTTGGTTTAAAGTTCAAAATCGCGAACGCGAAGATTTTACCTCGCATGGCTCGTGGGATGGGGATTCTCGACAGCATGCACCCGCTACAACGGGGACGCATCAAGCCATCAGCCCTGACTTCGTCCAAGCAACCGCGTTAGTCCCCCGGCAAGGTACCCGGCCCGCGAGACATGAGCGATTGTGAACAGACACGCCGCCGCCGAGTATGTTTAAGTGTTGCCTGGGACTTCAACGATAGCAACTCCAGGTGACCGTCGGGCACTCGGAGACCCAAAATTGAAATCCCGATTCAGGGCTCGATCTCGAAGAGCTCAGGTTTTGCAGCGGGTCCAAGAGCGGTTTTTCCCGCTGAATCTGCCTAAAGGGAGACTAGAATGGAACGCCTCATCACAGTATTTCTGCTTTTGTCGCTGTTTTCCGGCACAAGTCAGGCCCGTGCGGGCCGCGCGCCTACGACCGCTGTCGCGAGTGCATCTTCTGCCGCGTCCATTAATCGCGCTACGACCGCTCGCGTTGGACCGGGATCGAGCGGCTCCGCGGTGCTCAGGCTGGAAATCCTGCTGGACCGCGCCCACTTCTCGTGCGGCGAGATTGACGGCCACTATGGCCAAAATCTGAAGAATGCCATCGAGGCTTATCAGTTGGCAAACCAGTTAAACGTGGATGGCGTCGTGGGCCCGTCCGTGTGGCAGCTCCTCAATCAGGACTCGGCCGACGCGGTGATCGAGCATACGATTTCCGCCGAGGATATCGCCGGCCCTTTCGACAAAAATATCCCCACTGACATGGTGGCCAGGTCCAAGCTGAAGGGTATGTACTACGCGTCGCCGTTACAGGAGTTCACGGGGAAGTACCACGCGACGGAAGCGCTGCTGCGACGTCTCAATCCCGGGCAGTCGTTTGACAGCGTGGGCCAGGAGATACTCGTTCCAAATGTAATAACCCCGCATTCGGGGAGGGCGGCATCCGTAGTGGTGACGGGCCTCGCTACCCAAGATCCAATTCGCGCCGCCTCGGTTGAAGCGCTTGATTCCGCCGGCAAGGTTCTCTTTTACGCGACTGCCAATGTTGGCGGCGCCCATGATCCCCTGCCGGTGGGCAAGTGGAAGGTCACGGATATCGTGCACAACCCCTGGTACAATTACAATTCTGATCTCTTCTGGGACCCCGAAAATCCGAATACGAAGGCGAAGATCCCTCCCGGGCCCAACGGTCCGGTGGGACTGGTGTGGATCGGGATCAGCAAGCCGCATTACGGGCTGCATGGCGCCTCAGATCCCGGGTTGATCGGCCGCACCTATTCCGACGGCTGCATTCGCATGACGAACTGGGACGCGCTCGAACTGGCTAGCCTGGTGAGGGTGGGCACGCCCGTGATCTTGAAGGAAGACCCGGGAAGTCCAGGGGCGCGTGAGGCGAAAAATCTCGGGAAAGCAGGTAGTGTAGAGTCTACTGCGGACTTGCGAGCGGCCCGAAGCGCGGCGAAACGGTCCGGCACCACGCAGTAGGGACATTCGAATGAGACGCGTCTCCCTTCGGCCCATTATGATAGGAATCGCCGCGGGATTTGCCACATTGGGCTTCGTCCTCGCGATTGCGGTTGATTCTCAGGTTTCGGACGATTTCGCGGTGCTCGCGTCCCGAAACCTGGGCCTGCCGCTTCCGAACCTTAAGCGCGCTGATATAGGACATGACACTTTCAATGAGATCCGTGCCAATGGTAAGCCGCATGAGGCGACCGACATCATGGCGCCGCGCGGGACGCCGATCCTGGCAATCGGCGACGGCACCGTCACCAAGCTGTTCTACAGCCGTATTGGCGGCAATACGGTCTACGAGTTCGATCCGCTGCAAACCTACTGCTACTACTACGCCCACCTGGATCGCTACGCATCAGGAACCCGGGAAGGAATGTCCGTTCATAGAGGCGACGTCCTCGGCTATGTTGGCTCGACCGGCGACGCCTCTCCTGATGCGCCTCACCTGCATCTGGCGATCTTTCGCCTTGGCCCTGGGAAGCAGTGGTGGGTAGGAACGGCGGTCAATCCCTATCCCTTGCTGATGAAAATCCTGGATGAGCAGAGGTGAACCGTCGTCACATCCGCGAAACCCCGTCTTCACCGTTTCGCTTCAAACACCCGGTTGAACGGTGTTTGGGCAGCTCGCACGAAACTGCGGAATTCGCAGTGAGAGCTTCAGCACGGCCCATTCGGATCGCTATCGGCCGCAAGTCACCTTGGAGCGACGTCTGCACCTTAAGGATCCTCGCGCCACCCGCGGAAATTGTGACGGTACGGCAAGCAGTTCCTGTCGTTCGCCAAAACTCATTCAGATTGAAAGCCATTGATTATTCAGGCGGTCCCCCCCCACACTCCAACCCATGATCGAAGCGATGGCTGGGAGTTTTGACTATGGCAACTCTTGGAAGGGCCGTGACTTGGCCTTTGAGAATTTGGCGTTGCGGCAACAGTTGGGAGTGCTCAAGAAAAGGATTGGAGTTCCGAGATTGAAGAAGGGCGACCGAGTGTTTTGGGTGGTGCTTCCCCGAATCTGGGCCCCTTGGGTGCTGGCGAATACGACTTGTCACCGGAAATGCTCACCGGATACTAACCCGCTCCAGAAGAATCCAAACTGTACCACCGCCTAAACCAGCACAAGGTTGTCTCTCCGGCAGACGGGTGATAAACTTTCGTGTCTTGCTTTTGAGCCCACGGGTCACCAGGCCTGAGCTTTTCTCAGTCTTCGGACTCCGGAGCAGCCCAGCGAGCCAGGAAATGGCAGCCTGGCCGCGCCCGGTGCGCCTTGTTCCGATGAGCCTGCGTCGATGCCGACCGACATGTCCCTGCCGCCTCGGGGGGACTTTCAGTCAGGATCAATGCCCAGGCCTGATGACGATCCGTGAAACTTTGCGTCCAATCATTGCGTAATACCCGGTAGTGCCGATGACTGAAAGACATTCGCTTTTTGTAGCGGCGCTGTCTGAGCGCCGAAAGTGCGGCGGTCGGAGACCGCCGCTACAGCCTTTAAGGGAGAAGGACATTCGATGAAGCCTTACCGTCAACGCCTCGTCGCCTTGATGTTCACTGCAAGTATTCTCATATCCGGGCCTTGCCTTTATGCGCAAGAGCCCTCACCCTCAGCCAACGCCGCGCCCCCCGTCAATTTCAATAGTGAGTTCGGGAACAGGCAGTGGTTTCCGGATGTCTGGAAACCGTATGAGCAGCCTTTAATCCCTGAAACGAAGATGAGCAACTCGGAACGTTTGCACTCGTTGCTCAGCGACGGCAAGTTGCACCTTTCCCTCCAGGACGTCATTGAATTGGCGCTCGAGAACAATCTCGATATCGCCGTGGGGCGCTATACCATTGCTTACTCGCATACCGACCTTCTCCGTACGCAAGGTGGCGGAGCCCCGCGGGGCTTTAATGGAGCGTTTAGTTCCTCCGCGTTGTATTCCGGCGCGGTGGGAGCCGGCGTGAGCGCCAGCACTTCCGGGGTCAGCACCTCGGCGGGTTCAGCTTACGGCGGCGCCAGCCCCATCCAAGTGGGGGGCGGCACGTTTGACCCAACGGTCTTCGCAGGGACGGGTTGGAATCAGAACCTCAGCCCCTTGGGAACCTCGGTGGTCACCGGCGTTCCCTATGAATTCAACCAAGGGGCCAATGTGTACGCCGGCATCGCGCAGGAGTTTCAAACCGGCGCCAGCTACGAAGTCGTGATGGAAGGCTCGCGATATAAGAACAACGCCCTCACCGACGCTTACAACCCCGAGGTTTCGACGGCGATGCTGATTGGTTTCACCCAGCCTCTGCTCAATGGCTTTGGCCGGCGCGTCAACTCCTTGTTTATCCGCATTGGCAAGAATAATGTGAAGGAGGCGGATTCCGTTTTCCGCCAACAAGTCATCAGTACCATGGGCACGGTGCTGAATGAATATTGGGACTACCTCTCCGACAAGGAAAATGTGCGGGTGAAGGAGCAAGCGCTGGCATATTCGCAAAAGCTTTTGGAGGACAACAAAAAGCAGGTGGAAATTGGCACCCTGGCGCCCATTTCCGTGGTGCAGGCGGAATCCCAGGTGGCCTCGGACGAGCAAGCCTTGATCGTGGCCCAGACGAACTTGCAACAACAGGGGGAACTCATCAAGACGGCCTTGGCCAAGAAGGTCGAGGGCGATTTGACCAGCGCGCAGATCGAAACGTTGGATAAACTCCCGGACCCGAAGGCCAACGATATCCCCCCGGTCGACGAAGCGCTGCGGCTGGCCTTTGCCAACCGCCCGGAGATCGAGCAGACGGAATTAAACCTTCGCGATGAGGATATCAATCTCGCGGCCCGGCGCAATTCCCTGCTGCCGTCCTTAAACCTCTTCGCGACTTACGCGGCCACGGGCCTGTCTGGACACCAAGCCGTCTGCCCGGCAGGCGAGGCCGCCCTGGCATCGTATTGTGAAACCGCCACCGGCGCGGTACTTGCCCCCAGCATCGCCCCGAATGGAGTGTCGCAGGCTTTGTCCCAAACCTTCCAGGGCAATTACAAGAATTATTCCGTTGGCGTAAACCTCCAATTTCCCATCCGCAACCGGCAGGCGCAGGCCGACATGGCGCGCGCGCTCCTGGAGCGGCGTCTCCTCGAGACCCAGTTGCAACAATCAAAGAACAATATTGCCCAGCAAGTGCGCACGGCAGTGATCGGGGTCATCCAGGCCAAAGCTTCAATTAATGCGGCCGCCAAGGCCACCACCCTCTATCAGCAAACCCTCGATGCCGAACGCAAGAAATTTCAGTTGGGCGAGTCCACAGTCTTTCTGGTCATTCAGGCGCAGCGCGATCTGGCAAACGCCGAGGGGACCGAAGTCACCGCGCGCTCGACTTATGCCAAGGCCATTACCTCCTACCAGCAGGCCGTGGGAACTATCCTTGGCGATTACAACGTGGAATTAAATGACGCCATTCAAGGGACGGTGACGCGCGTTCCAAACATTCCAGGTTCGGCGGAAACCCCGAAGCCGGTCAATCTGCAATAGTACATTGTAAATTATGAATTATGAATGACACGCCGCAATGCACGAATGGAGTCTTCCAGCCGCCAGAGGGACAGAGGGACTCGAAAGAACAACAACCGTGGGATATTCGAAAGCGATCGGTGGCTTACACTCTGCGCGCGATTAAGCTCTATCGCTTTTTGCAGACACAAAAGGATGGCGCGGGATGGATCCTGGCCAAACAGTATCTGCGCTGTGCAACTTCCATAGGCGCGAATGTTGAAGAGGCTCAGGCGGGCGAGAGCCGTTCCGACTTCATACATAAATTGGGCATTGCGCAAAAAGAAGCTCGGGAGAGCCGTTATTGACTGCATCTCTTGGGGGCATCGGGAATCGTCAAAATGACGAAGCTAAAGCCGCTGATCGCGGAAACAGAGGAACTTGTCGCAGCCCTCACGGCAATCATCGTCAGCTCGAAAAACAGGCGTCGAGCTTAATTCATAATTTATAATTCATAATTTATAATTGTAATTGCCCATGGCTTCAGAGTTTGACAATGAATCTGCCCCTGCTCTAACATGCCTTGGGGGCGGATCCTCGACGTGAATGAAAACAAAAAGGCGGGCGCTGAAGTCGCAAACGGGCATCCCCACCGCCAGCCTTCTCCCGGCGAAAAGCGCTGGGAGGAACAAACCCTCAAGCTGGCATTGCAAAAATCCCCCGAGCGCCAGGAAGTTTTCACCACCCTTTCGGGTGTGCCCATCAACAGACTTTATACGCCCGCAGACCTTTCAGATTTCGATTACTCCCAAGACCTGGGCGATCCCGGTGAGTACCCCTACACGCGGGGAATTTATCCCACCATGTATCGCGGCAAGATTTGGACGATGCGCCAGTTCTCCGGATTTGGGAGCCCCGAGGACACCAACCAGCGCCTGCATTATTTGCTGAAGCAAGGACAGACGGGCCTTTCCATTGCCTTTGACTTGCCCACGCTGATGGGATACGACAGCGACCATCCTCTCGCCGAGGGCGAAGCGGGCCGGTGCGGCGTTTCCGTTTCCTCCCTCGCGGATATGGAAACCCTGCTGGCGGGATTGCCCCTCCAGCAAGTAACCACCTCCATGACCATCAATTCGCCCGCCGCCATCATTTGGGCGATGTACCTGGTGGTGGCGGAAAAGAGCGGGGCGGATTGGAAGAAGATTTCCGGCACCACGCAGAACGACATCCTGAAAGAATACATCGCGCAGAAAGAGTACATTTACCCGCCCGCTCCATCCATGCGCCTGGTCGTTGATACCATCACCTTCGGGGCGCGCGAGGTTCCGCGCTGGAATCCCATTTCCATCAGCGGCTATCACATTCGCGAAGCAGGCTCGACGGCCGTGCAGGAACTGGCCTTCACCCTGCGCGACGGAATCGAATACGTGGAGTGGGTAACGCGGGCAGGCATGCCGGTGGATGAATTCGCCCCACGTCTGAGTTTCTTCTTCAACGCCCACAGCGATTTGTTTGAGGAAGTGGCGAAATACCGCGCGGCGCGCAAAATCTGGGCACACGTGATGCGCGAGCGGTTTGGCGCCACCGACCCACGCTCCTGGCTCTGCCGCTTTCATACGCAGACGGCAGGCTGTTCACTTACGGCGCAGCAGCCTTACAACAATGTTGTTCGCACTACCCTTCAGGCGCTGGCTGCGGTTCTGGGCGGAACCCAATCGCTGCACACGAACTCCCTCGATGAGGCGTGGGCGTTGCCGACGGAAGAAGCCGTCACCATCGCCCTGCGCACCCAGCAGGTGCTGGCGCACGAAAGCGGCGTGACCAACACTGTCGATCCCCTGGCCGGTTCCTACTTCATCGAAAAGTTGACGCTGGAAACCGAGCGCGCTTGTTACGATTACTTCCAGAAGATCGACGCCATGGGGGGCATGGTGCCCGCCATTGAGAGCGGATACGCGCAAAAGGAAATTCACGACGCCGCCTACGCCTACCAAAAAGCCGTCGAGCGCAAGGAAAAGATCATTGTGGGAGTGAACGATTATGTGACGGACGAGGACCGCCTCATCAAACTGCTGGTCATTGATGACGGCGTGGCGCGCCACCAGGTCAAAAAGCTGGAGGATGTGCGGCAAAAGCGGGATAATGCCCGTGTTCAGCAGGCGCTCGAGGCGCTGGGAAGCGCCGCCACGACTGACGCGAACCTGATGCCTTACATCCTGGAAGGTGTGCGCGCTTACGCGACCGTAGGCGAAATGTGCGATGTGCTGCGCAGAGTATTTGGGACTTACGAGGAGCCGGCGTTCCGTTGAAGTTCAATTATGAATTATGAATTCTGAATTATGAAATAGAAACGGCAGGAAGTGTGGCGCGGACCTGTAGGATCTGAAGGAGAGTTTTGCATGGCAACCAAGACCCTGCTGACCATCGAGCAGTTCGATCAGCTCCCCATCAGAGAAGGAATCCTTTATGAGCTCAACGAAGGGGAACTGGTCACCTTAACTGAGCCGATGCCGCGACATAATTGGGTAAGAGACAATGTTGCGGCTGCGTTATGGAATTTTGCTCACCCGCGACACCTCGGCAGGGTTTTCTTGGAAACCGGTTACCAACTCTCGCCCGAGACCGTGCGAATTCCAGATGTCTCCTTCGTGCCGGCAGACCGGATGCGTGAAATTGACTTGGACAGACGCATTCAGGGCGCTCCGGCGCTCGCCATCGAGGTCGTCTCGCCCACCGATCTTGCGGAGGAACTGACGCAGAAGGTCAAGCAGTACCTTGCGGTCGGGGCTCAGGCGGTATGGGTGTTCTATCCCAAGACCCGTGAAGTGCAAGTTTTCCGCGCCGACGGTGGGAGCTTTGTCCGCCGCGAGCATGAGACCCTTGAAGACCTTGACTTACTCCCGGGCTTCTCGCTCGACTTAAAATCAGTGTTTGACCAACGGTGAGATGCTCAATGCCTGATCGACGCATTCGCGTGTTAATTGCCAAGCCCGGTCTGGATGGCCACGACCGCGGCGCCAAAATTGTGGCGCGCGCCCTTCGCGATGCGGGGATGGAAGTCATTTACACCGGCTTGCGGCAGACCGCCGAACAGATTTCGAGCGCCGCCGTGCAAGAGGACGTTGACGCCATCGGTATTTCGATTTTATCGGGCGCGCACAACACCATTATTCCCCGCATCTGCGAACTGCTGCGTGCCGAGGGGATGAATGATGTCCTGTTAGTTGTGGGTGGCATCATCCCTGACGAGGATATTCCAGGCTTAAAGCAGGCCGGCGTCGCTGAGGTCTTTCGGCCCGGCGCGTCCACCGAAACCATTGTCGAATTCATCCGCAAGAATGTGAGAGAAGCCAGTGGTTAGTGGCGAGTGGCTAGTGGTTAGAGAAAAGCAAATAGCCGCCAAGGCTGCCTTACTAACCACTAACCACTAGCCACTTGTTTCGCCATGGATCTCTCCAGCCATAATTCCGTCGCCGTGCTGGCGTTTTCGCCAACCGCAGGATATCCACGTCTGAGCGGTGCGATTCTGGAGGAACTGGATGATCTTCTCGAAGAGGTCAACGGCGCTGGCCTCTTCAGCGGGGTGGTGATCGCGGCCAACGCAAGATCTTTTGCCACGGGGGCGGAGATTGAAGAAGTCGCCGCAGTGGAGGGACTCCCTGCGCGCGAACTTGCCGAACGTGGGCAAAGCACTTGCCACCGCATCGCGACGTTTCCTTTGCCCGTGGTCGCCGCCATCCGCGGTTATTGCTTGGGTGGAGGGCTGGACCTGGCATTGGCTTGCCATGGACGCGTGGCCACCTACGACGCGTCATTCGGGCACCCCGGGGCGGCCCTGGGATTGGTGACTGGTTGGGGCGGGACCGAGCGATTGCCTCATTTGCTTGGCAGGGCCACGGCGCTGCAAATGTTTCTTACCGCAGACCGCATTCCGGCCACGCAAGCGTTGAGCCTGGGGCTGGTCGACGAATTGGTCTCTTCCCAAGACCTCATTGCCTCGGCGGCCAAGCGCGCGGAGGCGATGCGCCATGTCCCTCTGGCGCGAAACATCGGAGGTCATTGACCTTTTCCTCCGACCGCACTTTTGCCCTCGGAAATCCGGATATGTGATACGGTTTGAATCTGCGACGCATGCCCAATACACAACCCCCGGAAGAAACGCTCCCGCGCCAAGACCCCGCAACCTCGCTCTCCAAACGCGCGGCGCGCCGAATCATCCAACGCGCTTTCGTCCTGATGGGGCGGGACAAGGTTTTGCGCCAGCAAATCCGCGAATCCGAAATCACCACGCTTTGGATGATAGAAGATTGGGATCTGCAATGGACCGTGTTTCTCCACCGGGGCAGGTTTGAAATTGAGCGGCGGCCGGCCAAGCAACCGGACGTGACGCTCGCATGGCGCACTGCCGAGGAATTTTTCCAACAAGTCGACCGGTCCGGCGAGGCCCATGTACAGGTTCAGATTCTTCCGGCGCAGGAGCATCGCCGCTTTTTCGAAACGCTCCTGCGCGGGTTCTTTGCTTGCCTCCGTCACGTCCTCGCGAACCCCGTCGATGACGTGGGCGAAAGCCTGCTCTGATTTTGGATTTGGGATTTGCGATTTGGGATTGGCAAAGGCGTGGCGAATGCGACGACGCTGTTCACTATTCTATGAGGTGTGCCGCGATTTGCGAACTCGCGGTTTTGTTGTACACTGCGGTCGAGCAGCTTAGATTTGCGATCTGGCCGACGCAGGCAAGAAGCAAGGAGAGGAAGCGGATAAGCGCAGTACAATCCAAAATCTAAAATCAAAAATATATGGACTCTCCAACCCAGTGGACCAAGACAACCCTGCAAGTCCGTTACGCGGAAACGGATCAGATGGGAGTAGTTTACTACGCCAATTACATGGTTTGGTTCGAAATCGGGCGCACGGATTTTTGCCGCCAGCACGGCTTTGCTTATCGCGAGATGGAGCGGCACGATGGCCTATACATTATGGTGGCGGAAGCGCGCTGCCGCTACAAAGCGCCCGCGCGTTATGACGATGATATCCTGGTCCGCACTTGTCTGAAGGCAATCCGTCGGCGGGTTCTGGTTTTTGGCTATGAGGTCTACCGCCAAACCACGGACGAACTTTTGGCGGAGGGGGAAACCGTTCACGTGATCACCGACCGTGACGGGCATCCCCGTTCCCTGCCCGACAAGTACCGCGACCTGTTGGTTGCCGGTCCTAAAGACACGGGACACGGGACACGGGTTTAGGGACACGGGACACGGGGTTCGGGATACGGGACACGGGACACAGTGTTAGGGTCTTCGGGTTCGGGCGAAACACCGGTTTCTTCTTCAATTCCCCGTTCTTCCTCGGAGCCCGCAGATTTAACTCCCCGAATCGCGAGAACCGTGCTCCGACCCCCGATCCCCGTATCCCGTGTCCCGTGTCCCGAAGAAGGGTTCCATGCCACGCACCATACTCCTCGACGGCCAACGACTCACGCGGCGAGATTTCTCCGCCGTGGTACTGGGGAATCACCGTGTGGGCCTCTCCCCGCGCGCGCGTGTGGCGATGCAGAAATCGCGCGCCTGGGTGGAAAAGATCATCGCGGAAAAGCAAGTGGTCTATGGTGTGACGACGGGCGTGGGGAGCCTTTCCACCGAACACATTGACCCGGCCGCGGCTCGCGAGCTGCAACTGAATGTGGTTCGCAGCCACTCTTGCGGCGTGGGTGAACCGTTAGGCGCGGCGGAGACGCGTGGCTTGCTGCTGCTGCGCGCCAACACGCTGGTGCGCGGCCTTTCCGGCGTGCGGCCCCTCCTTGCTGAAATGCTTTGCGCATTCTTGAACCATGGCGTGCATCCGGTTGTCCCCCGGCGTGGCTCCGTGGGCGCCAGTGGTGACCTGGCGCCGCTCGCCCACGTGGCCTTGGCGCTGGTCGGCGAGGGAGACGTTGTATTCCGCGGGCGGCGGCAGCGCGCGGCGGCGGCGCTGAAATCGCTGGGCATGAAACCCCTGACCCTAGAGGCCAAAGAGGGACTCTCGCTCGTGAACGGCACACAGGCCATGCTTTCCGTCGGATTGCTGGCCTTGCGCGAGGCGGAGATTCTCGCCAACACCGCGGACGTCGCCGGCGCTCTGTCACTGGACGCCCTGCGCGGCTCCACGCGCGCCTTTGACGAACGCTTGCACGCAGCGCGGCCTCATCCCGGGCAGATTATTTCCGCGCGCAACCTGGCCCGGCTCAATCGCGGCAGCACGATCAACAAATCCCATCAAGGCTGCTCGCGCGTGCAGGACGCCTACAGCCTGCGCTGCATGCCACAGGTTCACGGCGCCGTGCGCGACGCCTTGGGCTACGCGCGCCAAGTTTTCGAGATTGAAATGAACAGCGCCACGGATAATCCCCTGGTCTTTGCCAGCGAAGGTGAAGTCATTTCCGGCGGCAATTTTCATGGCCAGCCGTTGGCGTTGGCGCTTGACCTTATGGCCATTGCCCTGACCCAACTCGGCGGGATCGCGGAAAGGCGCGTCGACCGCATGGTGAACCCACTTACTTCCGAGCTTCCCGCGTTTCTCACCCACTCACCCGGCCTGGAATCGGGGCTCATGATGGCACAGGTCGCCGCTGCCGCGTTGGCCTCGGAAAACAAAGTGCTGGCGCATCCTGCGTCGGCTGATTCCATCCCGACTTCCGGGAATAAAGAAGATTTTGTAAGCATGGGGATGGCAGCCGCATTAAAGCTGCAACCCGTCATCGCCAACGTCAGAAACATTCTGGCCATTGAGCTGCTGTGCGCTTGCCAGGCTTTGGACTTGCTTGCGCCGCTCCGCTCGGGCAAGCTGGCAGAGCAAGCCCGGGAACTGGTCCGCAAGGTCTCGCCGCACATCGCCAAAGACCGGCCCCTGCACGCTGACATTGCGCGTGTCGCCGGCCTGATTTCGGAGGGCGTGCTTGCCGGCATCATTGCGCCGGTTAGCCAATTCTGACTTGCCATGCCAGCCATCTCCGCCACCATCATCACCCACAACGAAAGCGCGAACATCGCGCGTGCCATCCGCTCGCTTTCCTGTGCCGACGAGATTGTGGTGATTGACGCCGACTCCAATGACGGCACGCGCGAGATTGCGGCGGGACTGGGCGCGCGGGTGGTCACCCATGCCTGGGAAGGCTTCGCCGCCCAAAAGAACGTCGCCTGCACGCAAGCTCAATATGATTGGATCCTGAGTCTCGATGCTGACGAAGAGTTAGACCCCAAGGCGCAGGCCGCGATTCTGGAATGGAAGCGCTCGGATCCTTCTGCCCCCGGCTATCAATTTGCCCGGCGGGCGCAATACCTGGGGCGATGGATTCTGCACTCGGGGTGGTATCCTGACTACAAGCTCCGCCTCTTCGACCGCCGCCGCGGCCGCTGGGAGGGCGCTTATGTGCATGAGTCGGTGGTGGTCGACGGCGCCGTTGCGACGCTGCCGGGGGAGATTCTTCACTACACGTGCAATTCTCTGGAGGAACATCGCCAGCGGATTGAGTTCTACACGGATCTGGCCGCGAAGGAGATGTTTGAGCGGGGCGAGAGCGTAAGCTTTCTGCGACGCACGCTAGGCCCTCCGTGGATTTTCGTGAATTCGTACGTGTTTCGTCTGGGAATGATCGATGGCCGGCCGGGCTACCGGATTGCGAAAATGGCAGCGCGCTACGTGAAAAGAAAGTACGCGAAGCTGGAAGAAATGCGAAAGAGCCTGAACCCACACCCATGAATTCACCCTCAGTGCTCAGGATCGCCCACATTGATACGGGCCTGAGCTTGCGCGGCGGCCAGCGGCAAATGCTGATGCTGGCGAAGGGCCTGCGTGAGCGGGGGCACGAGCAGGTCCTCGTGTGTCTGGAAGGGAGCGGCCTGGAAGAGCGGGCGCAGCGGGAAGGCTTTGGCGTTTTCTCCTTGCCCGCGCACGATCCATGGCACGCGTTCGGAATTTTGCTTTGGCGCGAGCAGCTCAAAACCTGGGCTCCGCAAATTCTGCACGCGCACGATGGCCACGGGCAGACGCTCGCCTGGCTGGCTTCGATGGGATTGCCGGTCCGGCGCGTGGCCACCAAGCGCGTTTCCTTTCTTCCTTCTGACCGCTGGACCTACCGCCTGAAGTACGGCCACACATGCCATGCCTTGGTGGTGGTCTCGGAAAACATCCGCGAGCTTTCTGTGCAGGAGGGCGTTCCCCGCGAGCGGATTACCGTCATACCGGATGGCATTGAAATTCCCGCGGAGTTACCGAACGCCGCCGAGAGGTTGCGTCTGCGAACTTCGTGGAGATTTGGAAATGATGCGTTCGTGGTAGGCGTGCTGGGCGCATCCACTCCGGAAAAGGGGCAAGATTCGGCACTCGCGGCCATCGCCCTGCTCGCCGAAAAACTACCCGAGACGCGGCTGATACTCGCCGGGGATGAAACCGCCCGACCGGGCGGCAATTTGATAAACGACGCCAGCCTGGAAGGCGCGAGGATTCTTCGCCTCGGCCCCATCGAGGATCTGGCGGGTTTTTTCCCGGGCCTAGACCTCTTCGTTATGCCTTCGAGGTCCGAAGGCCTGGGCTCCTCCGCACTGTGGGCAATGTCGTACGGCCTCCCCGTGGTTGCAACCCGCGTTGGCGGCCTTCCGGAAATTGTGGTGGAGAATGAGACCGGCTGGCTGATTCCGCCCGGTTCGCCGCAGGCGCTGGCTGATGCCATCTTTCTGGCCTCACGCGACCGCGCAAAACTGAGCGAGTTCGGCCGTCGTGGCCGCCAACGGGCCGAGGGATTTTCTGCTGCTATAATGGTCAGCCGCACCGAGGCTCTCTATCATCGACTGGTTGGCGGCAAACGGTAGAGTCGAAACTCGAAATTCGAAACTTGAAACTCGATGGACAGTCGGGCGATTTCCGAGTATCGATTTGTCCACTAACGTCTGACTTGCGGCAAACGGTAGAGTCGAAACTCGAAATTCGAAACTTGAAACTCGATGGATACCCGGGCGATTTTCGAGTTTCGATTTTCGAACTTCGATTTTCGAGCTTCGGTTTCTCCTGATGGGAGCAACATCGCGTGGTTACGGTGTATATCATCATTGGGCTTTTTGGTCTTTGCTTTGGCAGCTTTTTGAATGTTTGCATTGCTCGCCTGCCCCGGGGGGAATCGATTGTGCTTCCCCGGTCGCATTGCCCGCGCTGCAATCACGCCATCCGTTGGTACGACAATATCCCCCTGCTCAGTTATCTGGTTTTGCGCGCGCGTTGCCGCGATTGCCGTGCGCCGATTTCGCCGCTTTATCCCGTGGTCGAAGCCTTGACGGCCTTGGTTTTGGTTTTGGATTTCCATGTCTACGGGCTGGGACCGGAGTTTATCAAATATGCTCTGTTCGGCATGTTGCTGATCGTTCTCATTTTTACCGACCTCCTCCACCGGCGCATTCCCCACGCCGTAACTGTTTTCGGAATCTGCCTGGGACTTGTTTTCAGCTTTTTCATTCCGGTGGATGATCGGCCGCTCGGCTGGATTCTCCGGCATTGGGACATCTATTTGGAAGGCATCCCCGCCTCGCTCGCGGGCGCCGTCGCGGGAGCTTTGGTGGGGGGCGGGCTCTTCTACGCCGTGGGCGAGGCTTTCTACCGGTTAGGCGGCAAGCAGAAAGAGTACCTGGGGTTCGGAGATGTCATGCTGATGCTGATGGTGGGCACATTCCTCGGCGTGCCTCTGACCCTGATGACGATCCTCCTGGGCTCGCTCGGGGGATCGATTCTCGCTCTCGGGATGATTGCCATAAACTCCCGCTTCCGGGAGTATCAGTGGCCCTACGGCACGTTTTTGGGAATTGCCGCAATCTATGCCAGCCTGAATGGCGACCGGCTTCTCGACTGGTATTTACGCTGGTCGGGAATGGCAGGCTGAATATGCATCCACAATTCAACTCGCAGCAATTGATTTTGCTTCTCGGCGGCGCGGTGCTGGTGATCACCTTCCTCCTATTAGGAGTTTACTTCCTCCAAAAATACATTAGTCGCACATTGAAAGGCGACGATCTCAAGCCCGCCAAGGTGCGCGTGCAAGACGAAGCCGCCTTCACGCTCGCGACCATAAAGGCCGTCATCACGCAGTTGAAGACAGATCAGAAGGTGACGCAGGAAAAATTGGTTGTGGCAGAGCGCCGCGCCGAAGAGAACGCCCGCAAATTCGAGCTCCTCGCCCGCGAAGTTGACTTCGGCTTGATGATTTTTGATGCCGAGGGTTTTATAACTTTCTCCAACCCTCTGGTGCGCAAAATCCTTGCCGTGGATACGTGGTCGCGCCGCCGCTATGGGGAGATTTTCCACGACCTTCCCGTCTTGTCGAAACTTATCGCCGAGTGCTTCGATACTTGAACTGAAACCCGGAATCGCGCTGTCGAATTCCAAGCCTCGGACGGAACTGAGCGCCGGGTGGAAGTTTCCGTGCTCGCCACTCGCGACCGCAGCGGGGCTATGGAAGTTGTCGCCTGCGTGTTTCGAAAATTAGCCGTACCGGCGCCCGGAGCCGACGAGTTTATTGATCCAGCCATCTGACCAGGTTTTGGAAAATCCTCAAGTCGTAGCGCGGGTGTCCCCACCCGCGTCTTCGAGGTGACGAGAAGGCCCCACTATTCCTCTTGGATAACGCACTCGGAAAGTATACTGATCGGCCGCTTCCACGGATTCGGCCCGATAAAGGCCGTTCTGAACATGGATGAGAAGGATGGACAGGATGCCGGGATATCTTATCCCTCAGTTTCATCCTGCCTATCCTGGCCATCCATGTGAATAAAGGATTGGGGGTTGGCGCAGAGCGAGCCCGCCCTTACCCGAAGCCGCCCCCTCCGATGCCCTCATGAAAAGCCTGAAGCTCATGAACAGCAGCCACCAGGACAGCATACCAAGCACATCCGCGGGTAGGGCGTTAACGGCCAGGTGGACTGGCGGGCCGAGAGCCTGAGCATACGCGAACCCGCCTTGATATTCGCTTTATATTCGCCTATCATTAAGGTGGAAGTCTGAAAGGCTGCGATATCTTTTGTAAACTAATCAGGCAATGCCGTGGAGTTTATGTTATAAGCGTTCACCACGAAAAGATGTCTGACCCGGAACAACTCGGAGCCGACGGACTGCCAGTGAGAGATAGCGGGGTGTGGGCAGGAGAGAAGCTTTACTACCTTGAGCGCTATCTGGATATCGTCTCCGTGGGGATGAAAAAGAAATGGGCCGGAAAACTGTATTACGTGGACCTGTTTGCGGGGCCGGGGAAATGCCTGATTCGCGAGACGCGCGAAGAGATCGATGGCTCTCCCCTGATCGCTCTTAAATTCAACTTCGCCAAGTACTTCTTTGTCGAGTCCGACGAGAAGTGCTATCGAGCTTTGGCGGCCAGGGTTAAGGTTCGCGCGCCGGAGAAGGACGTTGACATCATTCCGGGCGATTGCAACGATGTGATCGAAAAGATCAAGTTACCGCCTGGGAGCTTGGCGCTTGCTTTCATCGATCCCACCGGCGTTTCCCCGCTGGCTTTCGAGACGATTCGCAAGCTCGCCGAGAATCGGAAGGTGGATCTGATCATCAACTTCCACGAGGGCATGGGGATCAGGATGAACCTCCGGCAATACACCAGGTCTGAGGCCAACGCACTCGACCGCTTCATGGGCACCTCGATGTGGAAGGAACGTTACGGAAAGTCCCTGAAGTCGTTCAACCAGGTATGTTCTGAAATTGCCAAGGAGTACCTGGGGAATTTGCGGGCTTTAGGGTACATCGCGGTCGACAGTGATTGGATTCCGGTAAAGACGCACAAGAACACGTTGCTCTGTTATCTTGTGTTCGCGAGCAAACATCCCAGGGGAAACGACCTCTGGCGCAAGATCAAGCAAATCGATCCTCACGGCCAGCGAGGGCTTTTCTCGTAGACTTTCGCGGCGGACATCGCAAACTTTGTTGAAAGTTGCGGGGATCATTCTGAATAGATCATGGGTGCAAATTCCGCAATCGAATGGACCGAATCCACGTGGAACCCGCTCACGGGCTGCACCAAGATCAGTCCGGGCTGTAAGCACTGCTACGCTGAGCGGATGGCCTTGCGGCTAAAAGCCATGGGCCAGCCGAACTACGCAAATGGCTTTGAGCTGGCCCTGCACGAAAGCGCACTGGACCTACCGTTGAAATGGAAGAAGCCGCAGACCATCTTCGTGAACTCCATGAGCGATTTGTTCCACAAAGACGTGCCCGTGGAATTCATCGCCAAGACCTTCGATGTGATGCGCCGCGCCGACTGGCATAAATTTCAGGTCCTCACCAAGCGGTCGGACCGATTGCTGGAACTCTCGCCGATGCTTCCGTGGGCGCCGCACATTTGGATGGGCGTCAGCGTAGAGACCCTCAAATACACTCCGCGCATCGACCACCTTCGCCAAACCAGCGCGATGGTCAAATTCCTGTCCCTCGAACCACTCCTGGGGCCGCTGCCCGGCCTGAATCTTGAAGGAATCGATTGGGTCATCGTGGGCGGCGAATCCGGCCCCGGTGCCCGCCCCATGGACCCGGCGTGGGTATTGGAAATCCGCGACCAGTGCCTGGACGCCCGCGTGCCGTTTTTCTTCAAGCAGTGGGGCGGGACCAGAAAAAAGAAAGCCGGACGAGAACTCGAAGGGCGGACGTGGGATGAGGTGCCGGCACTTGCTTGGGCCGGGGCGTAACACGCGCCGGAGACGCGGCACAAAGACGGGGGAAGGGCTCAACCGGAGTCCGCATCGTGTATAATGGCCTCCTGAAAAGATGGCAGAACACCAATACACTGTCGTGTCCCTTTTTTCGGGAGCTATGGGCCTTGACCTAGGCCTTGAGCAAACGGGGCGATTTAAGCTCTGCGCCTGTGTCGAGCAAGAACCCTCATTCTGCGACACAATCCGACTCAACCAGTCTCGGGGGCGTCTCTCGAATGATCTTAAGATCTTCCAGCGGGATATAACCAAGCTTCAACCAGAGGAGATCCTAGCTGCCACGGGCCTCGAGCCTGGAGAACTCGACTTGCTTAGCGGAGGTCCCCCATGTCAATCTTTCAGCACGGCCGGTAGGCGGGGCACGGTCCAAGACCCGAGGGGAACCCTCCTGTGGGATTATCTAAGGTTCATCCGCGCGCTCAGGCCCAAGTTTTTTCTGATTGAGAACGTGAGAGGTTTGCTCTCTGCCGCATTGCGCCACAGACAAATTGCACTAAGGCCTGAAAAAGGCGGTCCGGCCCTTGAACCTGACGAGGAGCCAGGCTCTGTAGTTCGGATGTTCGCTGGAGACCTTCAGAATTTACCGGATGCAAAGTACCACATGGATTGTTTTGAAGTGAACGCTGTTAATTACGGAGCCCCCCAACTTCGTGAAAGAGCGTTATTCATCGGCAACCGCTATAACATGGTCGTTGATTTTCCTGATCCCACCCACGGTCCCCCGGACCGGTCTGAGTTTCAAGGCAATTTGTCATTTGATCCAGAATGCATTCGCCCCCTAGCTCCATGGAGAACCCTGAGGGACGCCATCGGCGGATTGCGTGAGGACTACCCTGTGCTAATGGATTTCAGCCCTAGAAAGAAGCGCTACCTCTCGATGGTGCCGGAAGGATCGAACTGGAGGAGCCTGCCTATAGATATCCAAAAAGAGTCAATGGGTGTTGCGTGGCATGCGAAGGGTGGTCGGTCTGGATGGTGGCGGAGGCTTAGTTTCGACCTGCCCTGCCCAACTCTTGTAACAATGCCCAACCACGCTGGAACAGCGCTCTGCCATCCATTAGAGGTGCGGGCGTTGACGCTACGAGAGTACGCGCTTATCCAAGAGTTTCCGCCAGAATGGGAATTCTGCGGAACGCCTTCAGAACAGTATGCGCAGGTCGGTAATGCCGTGCCAGTTAGACTCGGTAGTTTAGCAGGACGATTGATCGCAGCGGAGTTAGATCGGTTGGCAGGGAGATCTTGGACGCCGGACGGGAAGGCACCGGATTCCTACCGGATTATTTACGTACAGTCGCACGTGCGCACAAGGCAATGGTTCAAGAACGGGGAGACTTTCGTGTGGGCAGACGGGGATGAAAAAAACCCCGAGTACGCAAAGGCAAAAACACGCCGCCGCGTCAGAGCGCTGGAGGGGAGGAGATAATTGGCGATAAAAAAAGGCGTACAGAAGAAGGATCTCGCTGCCATTCGCGGCTTTTATGCAGCCGTCAAAGCGCACGCGTCACACTATGATGCCAAAGAAGTCGCTGCGCTCATGGAGCAGGTGGATCGAAACAGGGTGCAGTCGGTTTCAGGATCCGTCGCAGATTACATTCGAATTAACGTACCACTTCTGCTTGAGGGAAAGAGCAAGTTGGCAGACTACAGAACCAATCCCTATGTCTTGCTGGCTACGGCACAAATGAGACAGCTAACGGACAGCGAGAAGTTCGCCAGCTTTCTTTTCAACAACAAATTGTATATGGCGATGGAGACTTCATTCGGTAAATCCATCGAATCCGTCCTTGTGGGTGGATATCCACTGCCGTCGCACAGCACTAAATGGGTAAACCCGCCGGAGAAGGAAGCCGAATTCAAGACATACGCTGGTTTAACGAACGAAGAAAAAGCCGGTCGAAGAACGGCGTCCGTCTGGCGAGAGATTGATCGATCCTGTACAGTCGGTAACCGCCGATTCCTTGCGAGTATCAAAAGCGGGCCGAACTGCATCAATGATACACAAGTAACCGCGATGGAGACCGCGATCGCCAACCATCATGCCAAGTGGTTCGACCAGACACGCCGCAGTTACGCTGACATTGACTCCTTGGACATCGTAATCGGGATTACTTACGGAACGGACCGGACTACGAACAACAAGGAGAACCAAATTCTTGTCAAGTTAGGACAGCATGGGTTTATCGAGGAGGACAGGCACAGCAAGCCAGGAGTAATGATTGACAAGGCGACCCGCAGAGTTCGGGTCTACCGGCGCATCGGCAGAAATTTCTGGTCCTTCATAGGCAACCCGGCAGAGCCGGATGCCGCGAGGTTCGTCTTTCTGGAGATTCTATTAGCTCTCTCGCGAGGCCTTTCCAGCGGCCTGAAAAAAATAGAGGGCGAGACTTTCGAAGCGCAGATAAACGTGAAGTTAGCGGAACTCACCCTAGCGCTCGGGAACCTCATGTTTCCTAAGAATAGCTTGCCGTCGTGGATACGAGATGAGGTTGATACGGAAGAGATGGTCTGGATGGCCACCGCAATGACCGCGTTCTTCGATAAGGGTATTTAACCGTGGAACGGAGCCTTCGTGCCAAGCTGCCGGGAGGGAAGTTTAAAGGTGTGTCTACTCTCCGTTCCAAAACAATGTCGGCCGTCAAGGGCTCCGGAAACAGGACGACCGAGATTAGATTTCGTTTCGCCCTAGTCCGATCCGGAATACGCGGCTGGACCATGCACGAGCTATACCTTCCGGGCAAGCCCGACTTTTTCTTTTCTGAGGAAAGGCTCGCAATATTCGTCGATGGGTGCTTTTGGCACGGCTGTCGTAAGTGCGGCCATATTCCCCGGACGAGGTCAGCTTTTTGGAGGGCGAAAATCCGTCGAAACAGAAAACGGGACCGCGACGCTGAGGTGGAGCTCCGATCCAGAGGCATCAAAACTCTACGCTTCTGGGAACACCAGCTTACCTGTGACCCTAAAACCTGTATGCAAGCCGTACTGTATGAACTTGGAAAGAACCGTTTGTGAGGGCCGCGGCCGGCTGGCGCAGAGCAACGCTCTGCGATGGCTGGAAACGCTGAGTTTCACAGTGCGCCAGCCGCCCGGTTCTTGCATTCGTACGCCGATTCCGTTGTACGTCAATGGCATCGTACGACCGCAGCGTCCTCTCGACAACGACGGGGTCTGACCGACCAGCCTGACGCCCCGCGCAGATGCCGGCCGCGAGTTGTTATGCGCCAATCTCGCGCACTTCGCCCTTTTTCACCAGCGGAAGCGCTTTCAACAATGCCGGGACGATGGGCCGAAGGTCGCTCAAGCGGTTGGTGGGCGCGGTTAGAACTAGCACCGCGATATTAATGCGCGCCAGGTTTTGCTGAAAGGACAGATTGCGATCGGTAGTGACAAAAGCTTCGAAGTGCCTTTCCGCCAGAGCGAGAAGTTCGTCATTCTGCCTGCCCTTCCAACCCATCTGCCGGACCGTAAGCACGTCGTGCCCGGCAAAGTCATGAGCCAGGCGCTCATCCACACATTCATCCAGCAGGATCTTCACTTGACCTCGGCGAGGACTTTGCCTTTGGCGGTCTCCAGCAACACCACCACCTGCTGGCGCGTCACGGTGGGAAAGCCCGCCAGGAAATCATCAATCGTGTCCCCGGCCTCCAGGTACTCGAAGAGGGTTTGGACGGGGACGCGGGAACCGGCGAAGACCGGGGCGCCTCCCATGATGTCTGGCGTAATGGATATCAGATGATCGCCCATAAGAAGGAGTCTAAGGGCAAAAGCGGTCTGCTTGCAAGCGGAACAATATCGAGTTCGACGACGCGGGCCATGTTAAGGGTTTGGACCTCGACTTCAAGAGGAAGGATGCTTTGGAAAGGCGAATCCACCAGCTTGCCCGCACGCGCATAAAACCCGCTCCGCCGGTGGAAGTCGTCTTCGAGCAAATTCGAGGAATGACCGTCGGTAGAATCTCCGTGGCGCGCGGCGAAAAGCCGCTCTACACGCTGGACAATGTGGTTTACCTGCGGCGAGGGTCTTCCGACGTTCAGGCACAGCCCGACGAAATAATCTCCCTGGTCACCCAATTCGCCTTCTAGATTTTTGGCCCCGGTGATTTCAATTATTGATCCCGTAAAATCTTTACGTCAACTTGACGGCAAGTCGCCTAACCGGGCCTTGGGTCTGTGCTGTCGCCCCTGTGGGTCCCGTTCGGGGAGGATCCCCCTACAGAAATGGACAAACTCCAAAAAGCGGTCACGTTTCTGACCCTGCGCACCTCGCGCACAATAACGCCGAGCTTCGCTCTGTGCCAGCCTACCCGTTGACGGTGCGCTTAGTTTTAGGGCTTAGGGCTACTTGCCTAGAACCGTGTCGATTCCCGCGAGCAACAATTGTAGATTGGAGGCCGGTAGCTTGCCCACGCGCTCGGTGAGGAGGTCCTTATCGACGCTGACGATTAGGGAAACGTTGGCCACGGAAGCCTTGGGCAGACCGGTGAGACGGGCAGACAAATGGACATTTCCCGGGGCCAGTGCCCATTTGAGATTGCTCGTCAGCGGGACACAGACGACGGTGGCCATGCGGCTCCGATTCAAGGCGTCACCCTGCACCACGACTACCCGCCTTCTGAACCCCGGACCAGAGCCCGCCGGGGCCGGAAGATCCGCCCACCAGACCTCGCCTTGTGAGATTACCACTCGCTGCGCTCCAGGATGCGGTGGGCTGCGGAGGAAACGAAGGGGTCGTGGGTTTCGCCCGCCTCGGCACAAGCCCGGTTCATCGCCTCGGTGACCTCGTCTGGCGCGTGGCGCGCCAGGTACTCCTTCAATGCCTCGCCATACAGCCGACTGCGCGACTTCTTGGTCCGCCGCGCCAGACGCTCCGCGCCCTGGTAGACTTCATCGGGAATAGATATCGCCGTTTTCATACCATCAGTATAACTACATCCTCGCAGGGGTGCAAGCCAGCGGTTGGGCCAAACAAGAGATTGCACGGACCCGCGGTCACCTGGCGATAGGTCGCCTAACCGTGCCTTGGGTCTGTGCTGTCACCCCTGTGGGTCCCGTCCGGGGGAGGGTCCAGAAATGTACAAACTCCAAAAAGCAGCAGCAAGCCGGTAGCGAGGAGGTGCGCGCCCTTCAGCGCTCCTCCGCGGCTCTTCAAACGGAAATGCCAATCACCACCAGAGCACGCCCGCATGAACCCGCATGGAATTGGGGAACGGCCGCAAAGGAGCGCAGAATACGCGCACCTTTGCGCTACCCTGCTCGCGCTTGAACAAAAAGGTTGACATCGATCCTCAGATGTCTTCGGGATCGCAGACTCCCCAAGGCAGGAGTCTGCGCCAGCCGGTGCTCAGGGTTGCAAAACTTTGCGATATCCACGCAAGATGTTTGCGGGTCGCGCCCGCCTCCACTCGATCCAACTTTCAGCTAAACATCCTAAAATCAGTTAAATACATTAAAGTTCGGGATGGCCACTAATTTGCTCGCTATTCCACCGAATTCGGGGCTGCTTACCCTCAGAAATGCCTTTTTGACATTGGACTTGATTTGGCCGGGGACATTTATTGGCTTTTCCCTGCACGTTTAGAGAGGCGAGGGTTCGTTTTCTCAATCACAGTCGTTTGAGGGTCAACTTTTGGCGACATCGCTGATTTGCCTGCGATGAGAAAGGATCAAGGAGGATACCTATGAAGATCACGACGAAGATTGCTGTTCTGTTGCTGGTACTGAGCACGGTGCCCATCTGCCGCGCTGCCGATATAACTTACAATGTTAACCCGACGACGTTCGGTACGGGTAGTGCGACGGGTACGATTACGACGGATGGCACGATCGGGCTTCTCAGTAATACCAATATTGTAAGCTGGGACATAACGTTGAATGACGGTGTTGATCCCCCGATTGCCCTGACCAATTTGAATTCCGGTGAAAGTACGGAACCTGCCCTGGATTTGTCGGCAACGGCCACCGAACTGCTGTTTAATTTCACTGGCCCCTCGTCTTCGCCTGGGTTGTTTTATTTCTCGAATACCAATGCTCTGCCCGGGGGCACGGTTCCCCCTGCGAGCTCCAGTGGTGTCTGCTGGTCCAGCGCGACGAACTGCACGGACCCTTTCAATTTGCAGACGGGGGACTCGCTTGAAATAGGAGGTTCCGGCCCCATCGAATATACGCCGCGGACCGGGAATAGCATGATCGCCACCACTCCGGAGCCTTCCACTCTCGTTCTTCTTTTCGGGGGACTGGCGTTCCTCGGGTTGAGTCTGAACGTTCGCAGAAAAAAGCTCAACCTTGGGGACGTTGGTTAACAGGAAATGGCTTGGCAAGCGCCCCAGCGTGTTCTTGCCGCATTCGAACTTATAACCTGTTAGCGAAGAAGACGACTGGCTGGCGCAAGGTGAAACCCTGCGACGTTGGCATCGACGCGCATCGATCGGCCGCGTCGCAGGGCGTTGCTCTGCGCCAACCCGCCCATGTCGACGGGGCGAGCAGGCGCAGCAGTCCATCGCGGGTGGGGACCCCGATGGATCGGGGCAGGCTACGCACGCTACAAGGCAAGGGCTGCCCTCCGCCGCTAGAATTCAGTGGCGCTGCGACAAATTGTCCGTACCCCCGCACTGAGGACTTGGGGACAGTAGCCCCCATTTGCGGGGTATCCACAATAGATTTTCAAAGGGGCAGGTCCAATCAGAAAATTGGCAAAAGGCAAGCAGCCGCACTCCAAACGGATTACGCCCGCACGAGGTGTGTTGGCGCCCGGCGCCGACAAGTTTATTGATCCAGCCATTTGACCAGGTTCTGGAAAATCCTCAAGCCATCTTGCGAGTACTGAGAGGGAAGCGAGGCGCGTTCGGGATGAGGCATCAGGCCGAGGACGAGGCCGCTTTCATCGGCAATGCCGGCGACGGCGCCGGGAGAACCGTTCGGGTTGCTCGGATAGTCCATCGTGGGGCGGCCGTGTTCGTCACCATAGTAGAAGACGGCGCGCGTCTCGGGCGTCGAGCCGGAGGCGCAGAACAAGGGGCGTCCCTCTCCGTGGGCGGAAGGCATCTCCAGCACCTGTCCGGCCAAGCCCTCGGTCCACGCGCACTTTTGCGTGGAAACAATCAGCCGGACCTTGCGATCTTCAAAGCGCGCGGATTGATTTTCCAGCAGCGCCATCGTGCGTTGGCCAGGCGTGCGGCCGGGCAGAATCCCGGCTTCGGTCAGGACCTGGTAACCATTACAGATTCCCAGCAAGGGCTTCTTCGCGCCCAGGAAGCGCACCAACTCGTCACGCAGCCGGGCCACGAGCATGGTAGCAAAAATCCTTCCCGCGCCTAGATGGTCGCCATAGGAGAACCCGCCCGGAACCACCGCCGCTTGATAATCATCGAGCCGGCTTTCGCCGCCGATCAAGTCCTTCAACAGGACCAGTTCCGCTTTGCCGCCCGCCAGCTCAATCGCGGCGGCGGTCTCTTCGTGGCAATTCGTTCCGGGAGCATAAAGGATGGCGGTTCTCGCCTGGCTCATTTCACCACCTCACGAAAAGTTTTACTCCAACTCTCAGCCAATTTCGAAACTGCTTCTTCCCAAATCACTGCGCCATGGTCCGCAAATGTCAATCGGGGCTCGGCGGTAACATGGCCGAGAAAGTGATGGGGGATTCCGGCGACGTGTGCGGGAATTTCGAAATCCGGCGGCACTTCGAGCAAGCACGACCCAATGAACTCGCCGAAGAGGAGGCCGTCGCGCCGCGCGGACGGCATGCCGTCGAAATCTACCCGCGCGCCCAGACCTGACCCGTAGGCAGCCTCAAACAGTCGCAGCAAGATCCCACCCTCCGCGATGGCGGACGCGGAAACATAGCAGCGCCGGGCGTGGAGTTCCAGCAGGTAATCCCACTGCACCTTCATGGAAATGGGGTCATAGGCATCAAACAAGCGATCCCCGCGCTGCCCAAAGGAGTCGGCATAAACCGTGCCCCCGAGAGCCTCGGCGTCGTAGCGGCCCAACAACAGCAGGCGATTGCCGGCGCGCTTGAAATCCTTGGTGACTATTGCCTTCACATCACTGACTCGGCCCATGGTGGCCACGGCGAGGGTGGGAGGCACTTCGATTCTCCGCCCTCCGGCCTCAAAAGTTCCCGAGCTCGAATCCTTGCCGGAGATAAATGGCACGCCGAGTTCAACCGAGAGGTCGGCGATGGTCTCCACCATCTCCACCAACTCGAAGGCCGTTTCCGGGCGCACGCGAGGCGTATAGAAGTTGTCGCACAAGACCATTTCATGGTAATCGGCGCCGGCCACCACCGCTTTGGTGATAGCTTCCAGCATCATGAGGCGCGCCATGGCGGCAGGATCAATCTCGCCGTAGAAAGGATTGAAAGCCAGCGTAGTGATAATCCCGTTGGGCTTGCCGCGCAGGGGAGCGGAGACGTAGATGTTGGTGGGCATGCGGTGGTTCTTAGCGCCGTAGGGTCCCACCGCGGTCCGGCCTTGCACGGTGGAATCATAGCGCGTGCCGGCGGGACTTTGGTCGCATAAGTGATAGTGGGCTACTACCCGATACACCGCGCTACTCCAAGCGTCAGGGGTTTGGGGCTCGGGGATTCTCAAGGGGACAAGATGTCGCTCCGGCGACGATGTGGGCGTGGGATCAATCGGGCAGGCGCCCCATAGGAACGGCATCTCCAGATCGACGACTTTTTGTCCCTGCCACTTCGCCTGCAAGCGGCCGGTATGGGTAAAATGTCCGAGAACGCACGACGCCACCTCGAAGCGGCGCAAAATCGCCTGTGCTTCTTCCAGTTTTTCTGGCGGCACGGCCATCAGCATCCGCTCCTGTGATTCAGAGAGGAGGATTTCCCATGCGGTCAGGCTCTGGTCCTTTAGCGGCACGGCGTCCAGGTCGATCTCCACGCCCGTTTCCGCCCCCATTTCGCCGACGGCGCAAGAAATGCCGCCCGCTCCGAGGTCCGTAATTGAGCGGATACAGTCGCGGTCGCGCAGAATGGGGATGGCCGTGGTAAAGCGCCGCTCGGTGATGGGGTGACCGATTTGGACGGCGGCCGATTCTTTTTCCAGGGTCTCGCCGGTCATGGCGGCGGAGCTGGCGGTGGCGCCGTGGACGCCGTCGCGGCCCGTGGCCCCGCCAAACAGCACCGCAATGTCACCCGGCCTGGGTGGGTCTTTGTGCGCATACTTCTTGGGCAAGAGGCCCAGCGAGTGGCCTAGCGCAAAGCACTTGGCATAGCCGGGATGGCACCGGTAGATGGGGTGCATCATGGGAATGCCCATGGGGTTCATGTAGTAAGCCGTAGCGCGGATCGACTCCGACACAATCAATTCCGGATGGAGAGCGCCCGCCGGCACCTCGCTTTCGGGCAAGCGCGGGTCCATGGTGCCCATAACGGTCGTGCCCCCAATCGGGTACGCGCCTTTGCCAAAGCCCAGGGTATCGCGAATCACCCCGCCGTGTTTGGTGGCGATTCCCCCGAAGGGCGCGATGGAGCTGGGGAAATTGTGCGTCTCGCCTTTGATGGTCACCACCCAGCCATCGACAAAGTCCATCCCCCCGGCATTATCGATGAAGGAGGAAACCACGAGGGGATGATTGATTTCGCGCGTGGCGGCCATGAGTTTCTTCAACAGCCCCAGGCTTTTCCACGTGGTGTGGTAGCAGTGATCGCTCCAGCTCTGCACCAGAATCTCGACCTCCGCATCCGTATAGGGCCGGCCGCGCTCCTGCTCGTGCGCCTGAATCACTTTCATCTGCGACAGCGGGGCATACCAGGAGCGTTCCCGCGCGAGCGCCGCGAGCTGGTCATCGCTGAGGCCTTGCAATGAAACCTTGCCGACCGGATCAGGCTTTCCACTGGGCTGAAGCGTGGTCACAACCTCGTGAGGCTCGCGAATCCTCTCCACGATTTTGTTGTAGATGAACCGCGCGGCGAGGCTTTTGGCCTCCGCATCATCGAGCCCGCAGAATTGATATCGGCGGCTCAAGCGGGCGAATTGCAATCCGTCTTCCCCCAGCGCGTGCGCGCCGGCGAGGATCGAAGGCGTCTCCGGATCGGTAACGGCAGGGCGATAAGCAATTTCCACAATGGGCCCTTGCTGAGGATCGAGCTGCGACGTTTCCGCCGGAACCTGGTAAAGCGGGTTGATGAGCAGGGGCATCAATCGCTCCAGGTTAATGGACCCTTCCAGCCAAACGACTCGCTCAATCCTCACGTTGGTCAGGCGGGTGTATCCGCGCCGACGGAAAAAGCTCAGCCAGTTGCGGGCTTCGGGATCATCTTGGGATAGGGTATAAATGCTGTGGATCGCCATCTTCGCCTCAACGATAGGGTTCCGGTCATTTGCGATTGGTGATTGGTGATTTGCGATTGTCGATTGCCGATCTTCGATTTTGGATTTTCGATTTTGGATTTTCGATTGGAACAATCAGTCATAGAAAATCTCGCTCGTCACTCGTCACTCGCCACTCGTCACTGTTCTCGTGATTTTGGATTTTTGATTGAGACAATCAGTCATGGACAATCTCGCTCGTCACCCGTCACTCGCCACTGTTCTAGTGATTTTCGATTTTGGATTTTAGATTGAGACAATCAATCATGGACAATCTCGCTCGTCACTCGCCACTCGTCACTCGTCACTGTTCTAGTGATTTTGGATTTTAGATTGGAACAATCAGTCATGGACAATCTCGCTCGTCACTCGTCACTTGTCACTGTTCTTGCGATTTTCGATCCTCGATTTTCCATTTTCGAGTTTCGAGTTTCGAATTTCCATGTTCGCTTTTCGAGTTTCGAGTTTCCATTTTCGATTTTCGCTCCCGGTCCGGGCCATTATAACTGGGAAGAGCTCCCTGCGTCTTTACAAACCAGCCTTAGGTGCTGTCCTAATTTGAACGTAGCGCCGCCATCTTGGCGGCACAATGCCGGCTGGAAGCCGGCGCTACATCTGAAACTAGGACAGCACCCAGCCTTAGGGTAGGGGCACGGTCTGAATTTATTTTTGGTAGTAGGTGACTTTCCAGGAAGGCGAGTTTTCAGGCCGAATCCCTCTTCATGCCGGAACCATCTGAGCGGTCGCGACCTGCACTTAGAGATTCTTTCGCGGCCAGCGGGGTAGCCACGGTATCGCCGCCGCGACCGGTTCTGACCATGGGTTGTTCTGGCGGTGGTCGAGTAACACCAATTTCGCATCGGATAAGACGACGATAGCGACGTGTTCTATCCCCATTGTCAATGGGCAAGTGCCCTTGGGGAGTCGGGCATGAGAAAAGCCCACAGTCAGCAAACCCCTGACTGTGGCCTGCCCAATAATTCGCTAACGTCCCTATTTTATAAACTTATCCGGATGGCGAAGGCCCTGGGCGGTTAGCAGTGAAAGCGTTCTGCGCGCGACTAAATTCATAGAGACAGGGGTAAAGTGCTGGCGATGGTTCTGTGTTGGGTGGCTTGTTTATCCGCGTACATGCGAGCATCGGCTTCCGCGACATCCATATCCGCCGTTTGGCCGTTCACGTGGAGGTACAAGCCCAGGCTGACGGAGATCGGCAAGGCGCCCACGCGGTTGGCGTGGTCCCATTCGGCGACCTTGCGACGCACGCGCTGGCGCACGATCTCCCCCCCTTCCTGGTCGGTTTCAGGGAGCAAAACGAGGAACTCATCGCCGCCGTAGCGGACAACACAATCGGAGCCACGGACGCAGAATTTTAAGATGGCGGCAACCTGGGAGAGCACGTAGTCGCCGATGAGGTGCCCATAACGATCGTTGACCTGCTTAAAGTTGTTCAGGTCGCACATGATGAGCGCCAGCGAGCGGTTGGTGCGCTCGGCGCGGGAGATTTCGCCGGCCAGGAGATCGTGCAGGACGGCGCGAGTGAACACGTGGGTCACCGCGTCAATCATGCTATTGGCTTGCGCTTCCTGCGAGCTCAGGTCCTGCTGAATATTGGCCAGCCGAAGGCCGCGGATCTCAAAGTCCCGCCGAGCTTTATACAACGAAGCCAGCACCGTGCCCACCATGATGACAAAAAGCGTTTGTGGGGAGAGACTAACCTGCAAGCCGCCCCCTTCCCAGAACCGGTGGGGGAAAAGGAAAGACAAAACTCCCAGCATAAGGACCACCCCCGCAAAGATGATCAGAACCCAGAATTCCCTCCTCTGGGATTCCAACCGCACAAGCTCCGACGCAATGCGCGCCTGCGGGCCAACTTGTTCGACATTCCCCGCATTACTCATGCGCTCCACCTCGAACAAATAGAACCCAAAAGAATGTGGATGGGGGCTGAGTGCTTCCCCTGCGTCCTCATTCTACGAACAGCGTAACCACGGCGACCGGTCCTGACCGTGGGTTCTTCTGGCGGTGGTCGAGAAACAACAATTTCGCTTTGGACAAGACGACGATAGCGACGTGTCATATCCCAATGGTCAACGGGCAATTACCCCTGGGGAATCGGGCATGAGAAAAGCCCACAGTCAGCAATCTACTGCCTAGCCGCTAATCCTCTTTTGTCAAAAAACCGCACGGACTAATCCCGCTCGAAGCGGGATTAGTCCGTGCTAACTGGAGAAAAGCCTGAGGACCTCTATTCGGGTCCCTATCTTTTAAGGCGAAAAACCAGGGTGGAATTTGCGCAGGAAGAAAATAATTTTTTAATGTAAATGCGCGTTGCAGTCTTGGAGCAGGGCTTCGGCACTGGCCACTTTGGCAGGGTCGGCGAGCCGGCTACCCGAGGCAATCACTTGCCGCCACCCGTCAACAGCGCGCTGGGCGGCGACCCGGGCCTCGCTCCAGTTCCCGAAGATCGACTCTACGGTGGCAAGGTTCTGATACGCCATGGCAACTGCCCGGGTTACGCGAACCCGCTCGGAATCAGGCGCGGGAAGCCGCTCCGCCCGCGCAATGGCTTTTCGCGCCAACTCCAGAGCTCCGGGGTGATCGCCCTGATGGGCGAGGATCTCCGCAATGCTCTCCTCGCTGGCCAACGCTTGCGAGACCAAGCTGAGGTCGGAGGGGCTGCGGGCCAGCGCCATCTCGGTAGTGGCAAGGGATTGCCGACTTTTGACCAGCGCCGCGTCACTTCTTCCCAAGCCTTCCAGCCGCCTGCCCTCATATTCCTCGGCCATCGCCAGCGTTCGCAACTTGGCAATCGCCCGAGGGTCAGCCGCCACAAGCTTCTGGAAGATTCCGTCCGCCTCTTGCAAATTTGCCAAAGATTCCGCCCACTCCTCCCTGGGGAAGTCCAAAGTTGAATAGAACACCAGGGCGCTGGCAAGATCATACTGCGCAAGTTGATCGTTGCGGTCAGCCTTCGCCAGATCGCGAGCAATGGCCAGCGCCTTCTGGCAGTATACGCGTGCTCCCGCGGCGTCACCGAGATTCGGAAAAAGCGGGCTCCCCAAGGTGCCGCCGAGGTTGCCGTAGGTGATCATTAAGCTGCGTCGCGTCAGGACATCGGTGGGGTCGTGCACCAATGCGCCTTCCCGTAACACCGCAGCCTGCCGGTATCGCTCCACGGCTTCCCGCAGATCCCCTCGAGTCGTCAATACCCTCGCCTCCTGGCTATAGGCGGTCCCGAGTTCAATTTGAATGTCTCTGCTATTCGGGGAGAATTGCAGCGCGCGGGCCATGGCCTGGGTCTCCAGTTGTGCGAAGTGGAGAGCAGCGGTGGAATCGCGGCTCACCAGTGTATCCACCATCACCGAATACACTTGGCCCTCGGCAAGCGAGCATGAGGAGTCATGGGGACACAACCGCTGGAGCTTTTGAGCCGCCGGTACGGTGTCAAGCAACATCTGCACCGCCCGCGGTTCTTCACCCGTCTTGGCGAGCAAGCTCGCCCAATTGACTTTCGTTTGCACCCACTGCAAAACGTACTGCGAACGATCGGGGTCTTTAGCCAGAAGGGGCTCGATTAAGGCCACCGATTTTTCGTAATTCGCCAATGCACCCTTGGTGTCACCCAGATTCGGCTGGAGGGGAAATCCCAGGACGTTCGCGACTTTAAAATAGGAGGCGCTCAACACGAACCGCAAACCGTCGTCCTGGCCGGCATCTTTGGACAGGTCCTCCAGGAATCGGAGCGTTGTCACCACGATCTGACGTCGGGCCTCCGTTGCGCCGGGAAGTTTTGCGATGGCCGTGTGCACGTCGAAAAGCGAACGGTTTGCCAATTCCAGCATCTGGGCGAGACGGCGTCGGGAGCGGTCCTGTTCAGTTCTGGCGACTTGGGTTTCGGCTTCTGCCCGGGCCCGTTCGCGCTCGGCCAGTTGCCTCTGCCCTTCGGCACGCGCGCGCTCGCGCTCGGCCGACTGCCTCTGGGTTTCCGCGAAGCGGCGCGCACTCTCGGCTCGGCGGGCCTGCATCTCCGCCAGAACAATCCCCCCGAGCAGGCTCAGGAAGATCAGGAAGGTCGCCGCCAAGGCCAGGCTGTTGCGACGCACAAACTTGCGGGCGCGGTATACCACCGAAGCCTGCCGGGCGAGAACGGGCCGGCCGTCCAGATAGCGCACGATATCGTCGGCAAACTGATTCACCGATCCATAGCGGCGTTCGGGCTCCTTGCGCATCGCCATGAGAACGATATTGTCCAGATCGCCGTCCAGCCGCTGCGCTGCACCGGCGGCCCGGGCAACGGCGCTGGGGCGTGGGGTATCCGTTGCGCAGACCACGCGCTCAATTTCCGAGGGGCTATGGGTAGCAATCCGCTGGGCCTGGCTTCCCGTCAGCAGCTCAAAGAGAATGGCCCCCAAGGCATAAACGTCCGCCGCCGTGGTTATCGCCAAGCCCCGGATTTGCTCAGGGCTGGCGTACTCCGGGGTGAGTGGGCCCATCGCGGCAGAAGTGGAGGTGAGTCCGGGATCATTGCCGGGATCCAGCAGCTTGGCCACTCCGAAATCAAGGAGTTTGGGAATTCCCTCTGCGGCCACAAAAATATTGCCGGGCTTAAGGTCGCGATGGACTACCAGCCCACGGTGGGCATACGAGACGGCCTCACAAACTCGCAAGAACAACCGTAAACGAAGTTCCAGATTGAGGCCCTGCTCGCGGCAGTAGGCATCGATCGGCTGCCCTTGCACATACTCCATCACAAAAAACGGACGGCCATCAGGAGTTGTGCCCCCATCGATGAGATGAGCGATGTAGGGATGCTCGAGGCCGGCCAGAATCTGGCGCTCATGGCGAAAACGCGCCAGCACTTCCGCACTGTCCATGCCGCGCTTGACCACCTTGATGGCCACCAGCTTGCGGTATTGTTCGTCGTCGCGCTCACCCAGGTATACCGATCCCATGCCGCCACGCCCGATTTCCTTCAACAAACGGTACGGCCCCATGCGCGTGCCCACCAGCGCCGCATGGTCGTCGAGCAGCGCACTGACCTCAGACTCGATGGCCACGGCGATGGCCGAGCCGCCGGCGGCGTCAGCCCGGAGCAGGGACTCTACCTCTGAGCGCAACCCGGCATCCCCGTTGCAGACGCGCGTCAGGAACGCCTCGCGCTCGGAGCCAGGCAAATCGGCAGCCCCAAAGAAAACCTCCTGGATTCGGTCCCAGTTGTTACTGGACACAGTCTCTCCTTCGAACCGCTGAGCACCCCATTAATAAGGCGAAAAAGGGCGGAAAAATTTGCACCCATGTCAGGATTTTTCGTCAGGGGCGGCATTCTGATCCAGCGCACGCTGCAACCATGCCTGGCCCACGCGGAGATGACGCCGCACTTCGGTGACGGAAAGTTTCAAAACCTCGGCAGATTCCTCTGCGCTCATCCCTCCGAAAAAACGCATCTCGATCACCCGCGCCTTCAGGGAATCGTTTCGCGCCAATTGATCCAGGGCCTCGTCAATGGCCATGATCGTTGAAGGCTGACCGACAGGCATGCCGGCAGCCATTTCCAGGGGCAATTTCGCTGCTCCACCACCGCGTTTCTCCGCATCGCGGGTACGCGCGTGGTCGATCAGGATTTGGCGCATGACTTGCGCCGCTACACCCATGAAATGCGCACGGCTGCGATAATCGGGTTGCTCCTGCTTTATTAGCCGGACATAGGCCTCGTGCACCAAGGCGGTCGGTTGCAGCGTATGGCCAGGCCGCTCCTGGCTCATGTAGCCCCGCGCAAGCCTCCGCAGTTCGGGGTAGACCAGAGGTACCAGACGGTCGAGTGCGCTCTTGTCACCTGAGGCGAACTCGCGCAGCAGAGTTGTGATGGGCTGCTCTTGCGGCAGTCGCGGCATACCATCAGGGATTTTCACGATCCACTCCCAGCGGACCCAAAAGGTACTCCAGACCGCTACCCAATGCAACTGTGAATCGAGTTTCAGTGCAAGTTGCTCGCGCGGGGCATGGAAGGGTCATTCATGCCTCTTGCGAGAACCCCAAAGGTCTGCGCAAAAACACCATTATCGTCGCGCACACGGAAGGTAAGCTTCGAGTGGTCCGCTGGGCGGATCGTTGTCACGAAACGGCGCTCTGGGAAGTCGGCGGGGCGGCACACCAGGATCACTCGAACGCGTAACGGCCTCACCGAAGGAGGGTGCCCCGCGCTTGAGGTCATGGTTCAGAAGGTCGTGAAACCCGGAACGATGGATTAGGAACGAAAAACGTTAGTGCTTTATCGGAAGCGCGCCGACGAGAAATCGGTCGGTCGGCGGGAGGGTGACAACGGCGCGCTTTCGATAAAG
>Ga0181539_1000730_pt1 | contig 38984 bp, 24 predicted proteins | sample PEATcosm2014_Bin_46_FD_119767 | JGI IMG/M metagenome (GOLD analysis project Ga0181539, IMG submission 119767) | Peatland microbial communities from MTU Mesocosm Facility, Houghton, MI, USA - PEATcosm2014_Bin23_60_metaG | ecosystem: Environmental > Terrestrial > Soil > Wetlands > Peat | place... | reverse complement strand
TTCGCAACCCGTGGCCGGCCTCAGCGTGGAAGGCTGTGGCCGGCCAAAAGCTCGAGCTTCCTGTGCTCCTCGATATGCGCCAGGAACACGCGCACGATCTCGGGGTCGAATTGCGTGCCGCTGCAGCGCTCAAGCTCGCCACACGCGATCGCGTGGGGCAGGGCCTGCCGATAGGCGCGGTCGGTGGTCATGGCGTCGTAGGCGTCTGCCACTGCAACGATGCGACCGATGAGCGGGATTCGGTCAGCGCGCAGGCCCTGGGGGTAGCCGGAGCCGTCCCACGCCTCATGGTGACAGTAGCAACCGGGCACGATGTCGCGCATGAACGGGATCGGCTCCAGGATGCGCTTGCCCTTGGCCGGGTGCGAGCGAAACATGGCCAGCTCTTCCGGCGTGAGCTTGCCCGGCTTGTTGAGCCGATCGTTGCGAATGCCGATCTTGCCCACGTCGTGCAAGAGGCCGACCTTTACGATGGTCTCGATCTCCGCCTCGGGCATGCGCATGCCCATTGCGATGAGGCGCGCGTAGGTCGAAACGCGCTCCGAATGGCCGCGGGTGTAGCGATCCGACTCTTCCAGAGCGTGGGCAAAGCCGATGATGGTCTGACGAAAGTTCTCCTCCAGCGAGACATTGGCCAGGCTGAGATCCTTGTTGGTGTCGACCAGGCTCTCGTACAGACGTGCGTTCTCGATGGATACGGCGGCGCGACTGCCGAGCACATAGAGCATCTTGCGCTGGCCTTCGCTGAACTTGGCGCCCTTGCTGTAGCTGTACGCGCTCAGCATGCCGATGATGCGTCCCTTGAGCTTGAGCGGGATGGAACAGAAGCTGACCAGGCGCTTTTCAGGTGGGCCGAGCAAGAAGCGGTGCGCGCGGGCGCCATGCGCGAGCAGGGGCTTGTCCTCCTGAAACAGCGGGAAAACCTCGGCGAAGTTCAGGGGTGGCGCCGTGTCTGCCGGCCCGAAGCGTGGCGACACCTTGCGCGCGTGCTCGACGAATGGCCCTAGCGGATCGCCGGGACGGCGGTCGGGCTGCGGCTTTTCCAGCAGCAGATTGGCCACGTCGGCACTGACTGCATCGAGCACCGCATCGAGGACCAGATCAAGCACCCGCTCGACCGAAAGCGAGGTCGCGATGGCCTCGCTGATTTTATAGATGGACAGGGCATCTTTGAGGCGCAGGTTCTCGTGCTGCAGGCGCTGCCGGTCGAGTCCACGCTGCACCGTGTGGACGACCTCCTCTACGCGAAAGGGCTTGAGCACGTAGTCGTAGGCACCGTGCTTCATTGCTTCGATGGCAGTCTCGACCGTGCCGAATCCAGTCATGATGACGGTCAGCACGGGAATCCCCAACTCGGTGATCTTCTCGATCAACTCGAGGCCACTCATGTTGGGCATCTTCAGATCCGAGATGACGAGGTTGTAGCTGCGCCGCTGCAGTTCCTCCAAAGCCTGCACGCCGTCCTCCACGGTGCGCACGACGTAACCCTCGAGGCCGAGGAAGTCCGACAGCATCTCGCGAATTACACGCTCGTCGTCAACGACCAGGATGCGTGGGCTTTCGGTGCTCAGTGTGAATCCGAACCGCTGGCCTGCGGAACCAGCGTCCTCGGCCGAGTCGTCAACGGAAATGCCCAGGTCAACCGTCATCGTGGAGTCATCTGTAAATGAGTAGTCTACCTCAAACTTAGACCGTCGAAGAACTGGTCGAGCTTTTCCTTGCGGGAATCGTCCAGGTAGTCGAAATTGACGCCGCGATCCGTGACCTCCCAGAAGTCCTTGGCGTGGATGCGAAGCATCTCGGCGCGAATCGAGGCGAGGCGCTCGGGGCTCTCCGAGCGCATGTCGTCGCAGATGCGCTCTGCGTAGGCGTCGGCCCCACGGACCAAGTAGTAGGTAGCCAGTTTAACCTGAGCCTTGCGCACGCCCCGCAGGGCCTTCTCGTCAGACGTGGTTTCGGCCTCCTTGTCCACTTCCAGAAAGATCCCCAGCATGGCGTCATGCGCTGGAGAGGCAAGCTCGAAGGCGCGCTCGCACAACGCGCCCAGATCGTGGGCCGAAGTCTCGGTGACGAATCCCATCCCGGCGCCGCGGGCGACCTGGCCATAGTAGGCAAAGTGGCGCGCAATACCCAGCGCCAGATCGGACCCGCCCTGCCGAAGCAGAAGCTCGGCCAGCAGACGGTATTGGTTGAGGATGTTGTAGCAAGCGCGCACATCGTGGCTGTTGAGCGCCCCGCGCAGGTAGGTGTTGAAGTACTTCACCACGACCGCAACCACGGCGCGATCATCGCGCTGCAGGGCCGCCTCGCCTACGTAGCGGGTCTCGATGGCCACCACGTGCGCCATCTCGGAAAGATGGTTGAGCGACTCGGCAAAGACGCTGCGAAAGTGGCGCAGCACCTTCCATTCGAACCACAGTCGCTCGCGCTCCATCTCGCGCAGTGACTCCGGCTCCATGGCAATGAAGTCAGGGTTGCTGCGAATGCGGGGGCCCACGGCAAACCATTCGACGGGCAGGCTCGCCTTGATGAGCTGGTAGCGGACCACGGCCTCGCGCAGGGCTGCGGTGGCGTGGGAGGCGATAATCTTATCCTTCTGAGCAACGGCATTGACGGCGACATCGGAAAGATGTTCCATCGCGCCGATACTCATGGCCTGGCGCGCGGCCAAGTCGTGCGCGGCCTTGCGGCCCACCCGACGGCCCAAGGCCGCATCGAGCACATGCTGGCCGATACGTACGATCACCTTGCCGGGGTCGAGGAAGTCGAATACGTAGGCGAAGTAAGGGATGAGCAGCAAAACGCTGGCGCTCGTCATCGTCAGGGTCATCACGATGGTAGCGCGCGGGACGTAGTTGCTGCTGACCGCCAACGTGACCCAGACTGCGTTGAGACAGGCCACCACGAAGAATCCCATGATGGCCAGGTTGGTCTTGTCGCGGAAGAACATGTCCGCGATACGGGGGCTGTAGCGGGTCGCAGCCAGTTGGACCACGATGGAAACCACGGTGATGGCGATGCCGAGAACTGCGACGATGATCTGGGCGAGGGCGCCCAACTCGTTTTGCAGGGTTCCCGCATCCAGGTCGAGCAGGAGCTGCAGCGGGCCCAGGTGCTGGGACGGGCCGGTTCTCTCGCCGAGCCAGTAGGCATCGAGAAGCCAGCAGCCGCCAAAGATCAACCCGGCCACCAGAGCCAGGAGGGTGATTCCTGACGGAAAACGAGGCCGCCAACGCGAACCGCCGCCGGCCCCGACCAGCCCGGAGATCTCGACGGTCAGTCTCCTTCGTCTCAAGCGGCTCCCCGTCCAGCTGGAAAAGCCGCATCCCACAAAGTCCGCTCGGACATGCACTGGCGCGCAGATACAGATACAATCATCCAGCCCCCATGCTGCTCGCGGTTGACATTGGAAACACTCATACGGCCCTCGGCCTGTTCGAGGGAGAAGCCTTGCGTTTCGACTGGCGCGTGGAAACCCGAGTCGAACGCACGGCAGATGAGTACGCAGCAATCCTGTCGGGGTTGCTTGAACTGCAAGGCCTGACCATGCGGCAGGTCACGGAGGCCATTATATCGTCCGTCGTCCCTCCCGCCACCGCGCCCATGGAACGGTTGTTTGTGCGCTACTTCGGCGTCGCAGCCTTGGTCGTTGGGCCAGGTATGAAGACCGGGATGGCCGTCCTCTACGAGAACCCGCGCGATCTGGGCGCGGATCGCATAGTGAACGCGGTGGCCGCCTATGCGCGTTGGCCGCAGGGGGCCATCGTGGTCGACTTCGGCACCGCCACCACCTTTGACGCGATCACGGCGCGCGGGGAGTACGCCGGCGGAATCATCGCCCCCGGCCTCATCGTATCGGCCGATGCGCTGTATCGGTCCACCGCGCGTCTTCCTCGGGTGGAGATCGCCAGGCCAAAGCGCGTGGTGGGCACCAACACCGTAGCCAGCATCCAGGCCGGCCTGGTTTTTGGCTATGCGGGCATGGTCGACGCTCTGGTCAACCGGATCCGTGCGGAAATGAATTATGCACCGATGGTGGTCGCCACGGGCGGCCTGGCCACCCTCGTGGCGCGGGACTCGTCTACTATCGAAGAGTGTGACGAGCTCCTAACCCTGCGAGGCTTGCGCATCCTGTTCGAGCGAAACCATGTCTAGTCAAGGCGAATCCCTGCAACTCCAGCCGCTACCGGTGGCCAGCCTATCGCCGGCCGTGGCCAGCTTGGTTGCCGGCGCGCCCACGGCCAAGCTGCTGGCGGTGCGGGGCATGGCGCCGCTGCGGCCGGCCGAGCTGCTGGTGGCCATCTACCAGCTGTCATTCGACGCTGAGCCGGCGATCCGAACGGCCGCTGAGGCTGCACCGGCGAGCTTCCCTGACAACGTCATCAACCCGCCCCTGGGCGAGGCATTGCCTGCGCCCTTGCTGCACTTCTTTGCCGCGCGTCTGCCCGACCAGCGCACGGCCGTGCTGGAGAGGATCCTCTACAACCCGGCCACCGCCGACCAGACATTCGTCATGCTGGCCGGCCGTCTTGGCGAAAGCTTGCTTGAGATCATTTTCCAGAACGAAGTGCGACTGTTGCGCTGCCCGGCCATCGTGGAGGCGCTGTTCTTCAACAAGCGAGCGCGCATGTCCTCGGTCAACAGGGCGGTGGAGTTGTGCGCGCGCAACGGAGTTCGTCTGGAGGGCATCCCCGCCTTTGACGAGATCGTCAATGCGATTCGCCAGGATCCCGAAGCCACGGATGGGGCAGCCACCGACGGTCGCTTCCAGGCCGCGATAACCGCGGCCGAGGCTGCTTCGGGCATCGATGAGGCGTCCGGGGATGCCGAGGAGTTGTTCGACGAGGAGGCGGTGGCCAAAGAGAAGGAGCGAGCGTCCGGGATGTCATTCATCAAGTTCGACCAGCTCAGGATCTTCGAGAAGATCCGACTCGCGACCATCGGGAACGCCTACTGCCGCAAGATGCTGGTCCGCGACAGCAACAAGCTGGTGGCCATGACTGTCATTCGTTCACCGCAGATCACGGACATGGAGATCAGGCAGTTCGCGGGCAGCACCAACGTGTGCGACGACGTGATTCGCTACATCGCGAACAGCCGCGAGTGCAGCAAGGATTATCCCGTGAAGATGGCCTTGGTGAGCAACCCCAAGTGCCCGCTCGGCTCGTCGCTGCGTTTCTTGCCTTACTTGCACCAGGACGACCTGCGCAATATCGCGCGTTCGCGCAACATTCCGGGCGCACTTGCGACAGCGGCCAAGAAGCTGCTTCAGCAGCGCGAGCATGGGCGGCAGTAGCCCAGCGCAGAGAGCGTTGATGACCGAAGGTCGAAGCAACGTCAGGTCGGGGCTCTTGCTCCGTGTGGGCACTCTCATCGTGTCGCCCGGACGCGCACTGGCCGATATTCAAGTGTGGGAGCGCGGTGGAGTGGGCGATGCCTTGGTGATCTTGCTGCTCGGCGTGCTGTGTTTTCGCCTTCCGGTCGTGGCGCGCGCGGTGCTCATGCTGCGCGAGGCATCCCTTGCCGGCACTCTGGCGCAACTTCTGAGTATCGTCGGTCAGGATCTGCGGCCGGCCATTCTGATAGCGCTGCCGGCTGCAATCGCCACCACCGTCCTGGCTGGCCGGGGCCGCCGCGACCCGGTGCTTGACGCCGAGCTGGGCGCAGCCTGCAGCATTCCCTACCTCTTGCTTTCGGGTCTGGCCGAGCTGGCCGGCTCGCTGTTCCCGGCTGCTGCGGGCGTGCTGGGCCCGGCGATTCCCGTGGTCGGGCTGGCCTGGGCCCTGGTGATTCTTGTCATCGGGATTCGGCTGGCACGCAGCCGTCCGTCCCGAGTGCAAGGCGCGGGCGGCTCACCCGTGACTGCGCCAGGGCAGGTGGACCCGTCCAGGCGCATGCGCGTGGCTGCCTCGGTCCTGGGCGGCATTCTCGCCGGCGCGCTCACCCTGAACATCGTCTGGCTCAGCCACAACCGCGATGCGATTGCGCCGGTCGGCCGCGGGGTTGTCGCGCCCGCTTTCGTGCTCCCGCGCATCGACGGAAAGCCGGGCAGCGTGGCGCTTGCGGAGCTGAGGGGCAAAGTCGTCCTGCTCGATTTCTGGGCTCGCTGGTGTCCGCCATGCATCGCACTCGCGCCCACGCTCCACGAGATTTACAGTGCGCGGCGGTCGCAGGGCGTAGAGTTCTTGGCCATCAGCTCGGAGGGATCCATGGCCGACCAAACCGAGATCCAGGACTTCTTGCGGCAGTACCCGGCGCCCTACCCGAATCTCCTCGACGACCAAGAGGTCGGCGGGCTGTACCGGGTGGTTTCGTTGCCCCACCTGGTCATCATCGGCCGCGATGGAGTCATTCGCAGGGTCATGGTCGGGCACAGGCGCAGGGCCGAGATCGACGCGGCGATTCAGCAGGCATTGGACAACTAAGTTCAACCTTGTTTGTGCTCGCCCGCGTCAGGCCCTAGAATTATCTGGTGAGACTCGGGCGATATGTGGCGGCCGAAGCCCTGGTGCTGGCGAGCGCTCTCGTCGGCGCGGGATGGCTTGCCCGAGCATCGGTGCACTTCTTCAGCGAGGGCGGAACTGACAGGTTGGGGCAACTGTTCGGCCATCGATCATCAGGTCCGGCGGTTTCCGCCACGCTTCTGCCGCGCGGCGAGCTGTCGAATCCGCCCAACCCCGCCATCTTCGAGGAGCCGGCCGGGACCTTCCTCGGCATGTCCGACGAGATGCTGATCGAGCGCGTGCGCACGCAGCCCATCCTGGGCATGAAGCTCAACAAAGGGGGATCGACGCTGTCGTTTCGGGTCGAGCTCGCCGATGGCTCGCGTGCGGCCTTCAAGCCGGCTCAGACCGATTTGCGGACCATCCCGCGCAAGGAAGTGGCGGCCTACCGGCTCAACCGTCTGCTGGGCCTCAATGCTGTTCCGCCGGCGGCGCCTCGCATGGTGAGCCGCGAGGAGATCTTTTCGCACCTTCATCCCGACAGCCTGGCGGCCTTGCCGCGCATCCGCGCCGAGACGGTTTTCAATCCGATGGGCAAGACGGCGGGTGTGGTCATGTACTGGGTACCCGAGATCAAGGACTCGGACTTGGACACACCCGACGGCATCCAGCAGAGCATGCAATGGTTGACGCAAGGGCAGCCCATTCCGATCGACAAGCGCGCGCTGGCCGCCCAGCTCTCGCAGCTTGTGGTTTTCGACTTTCTGACCTCCAACCCTGACCGCTACAGTGGCGGGAACATGAAGACATTGCCTGACGGCTCACGCTTGCTCTTCATGGACAACACCATGTCTTTCTTCATCGAGCCCGAGGGCAACGAGCACACGCGCTCGATCTTGCACCGGACACAACGATTCTCGCGCCAGCTCTACCAGGCGCTCGACCGGGTCACCGTTCCGGCGATGGAGCAGATGCTCGCCCAGGCGAGCCAGGACGAATACCAGATCCTGACCCCGAGCGAGATCCGGGCGGTGGTGGCCCGGCGCGATCTGGTCAGGCGCCACATCGACGGGCTGGTAGCCAGCTACGGCTCGCGCAACGTGCTGGTATTCCCGTAGCGGGATTCACGCAGCAAGCTCGATCATGCGCAGCATGGCGGTCGCGGCGCGCTGTCGCACACCCTCGGGAACCGTGACCAGGCAGTGGGCTGGCTCGTCGCGCAGGGTTTCGTAGACGCTCTCCAGGGTGATGGCCTTCATGTGCTCGCACAGCCGGCAGGGCTTGTAGAACTGCCGGTCGGGGTGCTCCAGCTCCAGACGTACCACCAGGCCGCACTCGGTGAGGATGGCCAGGCGTTTCTTCTCGGGATGGCTGGCGACGTACTTGGCCATCTGTGCGGTCGACATCACCTCGTCGGCGGCCTGCTGCAATTCGGGCTTCACCTCGCCGTGCACGATGACCACGGCCTCGGGATCTTCCTGGCGGATATGGGCGATGTCGGCCAGGGTCATCTGCTGGTGCACGTGACAGGCGCCTTCCCAGGCGAAAATGTTGCCGACTAGACCCGCGCGCTCGCCTTCTCGGAGCAGAGGTTCGACGCGCGCCAGGTACTCGCGCGGATGGAACTGGTGCGGCTCCGGCGGAGGCAGGTACATGCGTCGGGTCTGAAGCGCCACCTGATAGGCGAGATTTTGGTCGGGCACGAAGAGCAGGTCCGGCGCGCCCAGCCGGTCGGCGATCTTCACCGCGTTGGAACTGGTGCAACACACGTCGGACAGAGCCTTCACGCTGGCGTAGGTGTTCACGTAGGTCATGGTGGCGAACTTGCGCCCAAGCGAGCGCAAGAACTGCTGCCGTTCCTCGAGATCGTCTGCATCCATCTCCGCCAGCGAGCAGAGCGCCTGCTGGTTCGGCAGGTAGACGGGCACGTCCGGAGCCAGGGTGGTACAGCCCTCGGCCATGAAGCGGACACCGCAGAAGACCACCAGGCGCGCTTTCACGTCGCGGGCGCGCACCGCCAGCTCGAAGGAATCGCCGACCGTGTCGGCAATAACCTGCACCTCCGGCACCTGGTAGTTGTGGGCGGGCACGAAGGCGTTCTTTTCTCGCTTGAGGCGGCGGATCTCGCTCCACAGCCAGAGCACGCGCTCGGCCCGGCTTGCTTCCACCTGGCCCGAGCGCACGAGCCGGGCAATGTCGACGTCGAGCATCGATCTAGGTGTACCGCCCTCACTGGCCGAACGCACGCAGACACGTGGCGTTTTGCGGGCTGCGCTGGTAGCGTGCATCGACCCCATGCGCCTGTTCGACCCAGACATCTGGACCGAAGTCACTGGCGGCAGCATCGCCGAACGGGTACGCAGACTGGTGCGCGTGACGCCGCTCATTCCCGCGCCCGCGTTGGGCCGCCGCACCGGAGCGGATGTTTGGCTCAAACTCGAGTCGCTGCAGCGAACCGGATCGTTCAAGCTGCGCGGGGCTGCGGCGTTCGTAGCGGGGATGTGCCAGGCAGGCAAGAAGCGCATCATCGCCGCCTCGGCGGGCAACCACGGGCTGGGCATAGCGCTGGCGGCCCGTGCGTTCGGGGTCGAGGCCCGGGTACTGGTCTCTGCCCAGACACCGCAAAGCAAGCGCGACGGCATCCTGGCGCTGGGCGTGGCGCTGGAGGTCGCGGGTGCGTCCTATGACCAAGCCGAAGCCGAGGCTCGCCGACGTGCGGCAGCCGATCCCTCGCTCAGCTTCGCCTCGGCTTTCGACGACGACTGGGTCATTGCGGGAAATGGAGGCGTGTTGGCACGCGAGATCTTGGCCCAGCTTCCCGACGTGGACACGGTGGTGACCCCGGTGGGCGGCGGCGGCCTGGCGGCTGGGTTGGGGGTGGAAATGGTTCCGCGCGGAATCCGCGTGCTGGGCGTCTCGCCTGAAGCCAACTGCGCCATGAAGCGCTCGCTAGAGGATGGCCGAGCCTACACCCAATACGACGGCGGCCCCACTCTGGCCGAGGGCCTGGAAGGTGCGGTTAGCGAGCGCACCTTTGCTATGGCCAAGGACTATTTTCCCGAGGTTGCTTTGGCGAGTGAGGTGGGCATCCGCCAGGCCATCGTGTACGCGTACCGGTCCCTGGGCATCATGTGCGAGGCCTCGGCAGCGGTCGCGCTGGCCGGCCTCATGGAAGACAAGCTCCCGGTGCAGGGTCGTCGCGTGGTTGTCCTGGTCAGCGGGGGCAACATCGAGAGTGACCTGCTCGATCAGATTCTCGCGGGTTCGTCGCCGAAGAAGCGCGACGGCTAGCGCCGCCTCCCAGGAGGCAGGACGCCGGAGGCTGGAGGTCGGAACCCGATCCGGCCCGCCGGCCCTGACGGTATCACCACAATTCCTTCGGCTGCTTGGCAGAGATCGACGCGCGCTTCGCGGCGGCTCGGCGCAGATCTCTGGCGGTCGGTCCTGCGCCCAGATCGTCGCGTACGTCCTCGCCATGGCCGGGGCCGATGATGTCGCGCAGATAGGCCTCGTACTGGAAGGTGTCGGAGTGCTTCTCGTTGTGGCAGCGCGTGCACACCGACTCGGGTGTGCGCGTGCGCAGGGCGAGCGGTTTCTCCAGCCCGCGCTTCTCGACGTGGATCGAGCCCGGGCCATGGCAAGCCTCGCACTGGATGTTCTCCAGGCCTTTGCTGAACCCTAGGCTCGACCCACCCATCTCGCCGTAGCCTGTGACATGGCAGCTAACACAGTCGCCGTGGCCTGTCTTGCCCACAGCTTGCAGGGTTCTCCACGCATGCGCGTGGGCCGTGCGTTTGCAGAACCGCACCGCCGCCTTGTGGCAGCGCACGCAGGAAGCGTCACCCAAGAAGTGGGCCTGGCCCGGTTCGGCGGGTGGAGGTGGCTCTGCCACTCGAAGGTTGGCGGCACCCACCGCCTGGTCAAGCCTCCGCATGCTGGCAGCCAGGGCAGGATCACGGGCCAAGCTGCGTCGTATGGGCACAAGCTCGTTGATGAAATACGAGCCTTTGGCTGGGGCTGACCACGGCGTGCTGGCCAGCCGGGCGGCCTCGGCGCGCAGTTCGGCTCGCTCCTCGCGCTTGGCCGCCACAAAGGCTGGGTCGCTGCTGGCGTCTTCTTCCCAGCGTGCAAGCTCGGCATCTAGCTGTCGGAGTTGGCGGCCGACCTCCTCGGAGCGCATGCGACTCGCAGCCGGTCCGCCGGCATCGCGCAGGGGTTCACCGGAAGGGCGCCCGTCATCATGGCGAAGAACGATCTGCAGCCTGCCCACCCGCTGCATCTCAGAACCTGGGACCAGAAGGAAAGCACGGCCGACCTTCTCTGCGCGTGACGATCCCTCGCCGACGTCATTCCCCAGCACCACGAAGTCAACCGACGCCTCGCGCGCCACCGCCCGTGCCTGTTGGCGTTCGAGCGGCGCCAGCGCGATCACGATCTCGGCACCGGACGCGCGCAATCGGTCGGCCTCGGCATGTGCGGCGCTCACTGGTTCTTCCGCGCGCAGCCCTTTCTCCCGCACGAGGGCGGGGTCCACCAGCCCGAAGACTCCGATCTTGATTCCTCCCACCGGGCTGATGCGCGACGGCTCGACGAAAGCCAGGTTGTCGAGGTTGGCGGCCAAGCGTTTGGGCTGAACCTTGGCGACCCCGCATGCAAGATCCGTCTCGCCGAGGGCCGAGCCACCGAAAGGCAGACGGGTGATCTCGCGGGCCAAGAAACTTGCCACTAGATCAGCAGCCTCTTGTCTGCGCGATGGAATTTCACCTGCGGGGTACGTCAGATTGCCGGCATCAACCAAGAGGGTAGCGCCAGCTCGTGCGGAGCCACGAACCAGTGCGGTCACGCGCGCGATGTCGCCCAGCGGATCGCTCGTGCAGCCACAGGGTTCAAGCGTGCCCTGGGTCTGTGCAGTGTAGAAGACCACGGCGCGGCGTTCACGCGGGCTGGCGAAGGCAAGGCTACTCGGATACGCGAAATGAGCCGCGAATAAGGCGAGCAGGAGAGGACCTAGAGGCTGTGAACGCATGAAAACCAAAGGAAAATCGCAGAGGCTCGGCCGGTTGTCACTCTGATTGGTGGGCAATAACGCGTGCAGGCTGATAAAATTCGGCAGAGAAAAGAACCACCTTCGCCTTGACAATCGCATGCGTTATAATCACTCTCAGCCGTTGGCTCAGTTCGAGCCCACGAGGATCCCAATAACATGGCCGTCACACTACGACTCACCCGCGGCGGAGGAAAGAAGTCCCCGCACTATCGCGTTGTCGCCTCGGATCGCCGGAGTCCGCGAGATGGACGTCTGATCGAGCAGGTTGGAATCTACGACCCGCGGCGTAGCCCGCCCGAGGTCAAGTTCGACATGGCCCGTGTCGACCACTGGTTGGCCATGGGGGCCGTTCCTAGCGAGACCGTCGGCCAGCTCATCAAGAAGGTCAGGCGCGCAACCGTAGCGGCGCCGACCGAGTAGTGCTCCCGTGACAGAGGGCGCCGAGTCCCCCTCCGTGGGAGGTTCCGAGAAAGCGCCTCCGCTGCGCGATCTGGTCCTCTATCTGGCGCGCGCGCTGGTGGAGCACCCCGATGAGGTAGCGGTCGAGGAAATCGAGGAGCAGGACGGTACAGTCTTCGAGTTGAAGGTGGCCGAATCCGACTTGGGACGGGTCATCGGGCGCCAAGGCCGCACCGCCAAGGCTTTGCGCACGGTTCTTTCCGCCGCTTCAGCAAAGATGAAGCGACGTGCGATTTTGGAGATCCTCGAGTAGCGCGGGGGTTCTCCGCTGCGCTCAGTGGGTCACAGCGTGCTTTCCGAGAGTCTGCCCTTTGGAACCTTGGGGCGGCCGCACGGCACTACTGGCGAGATCAGCCTCCGCCCTTTTCACTCCAGCGGTTGGCGACTGGACACCGTTGCGCTGCCGCTAGAGGTGGCGATTGGGGGGTTGACATGGGAACCCCGGAAGGGTTCCCAAACCCTCCCGCGGCGGTCCGCCGCCGACGAAGTCGGCGGGCTCTCCACTCGACCGGGCTCGGAAACGCTGGCCACGGTCACGGCGATTCGGCGAATTGTCGACGGATTTCTGCTCAGGCTGGAGGGCATTTCGACGCGAAAGGAGGCGGCGTCTCTGACCGGGCGGGAGTTGTGGTTGCGTAGGACGACGCTTCCGCCGTTGGGAGCGGGCGAGTTCTACGTGGAGGACCTGGTCGGCTGCCTGGTCGAGGACAGCGAGGGATGCAGTCTGGGCGTTGTGCGTAAGGTGTTCTGGAACGGCGGTCACGACGTCATGGTGATTGGGAGCGGGGAGACGGACGAGCGGTTGCTTCCCGCGGTGCCCGAGTTCATTGTGGCGATCGACCGTTCGACGAAACGAGTGGTGGTTGATCCTCATGAGTGATGGTCGGCTCGACACAGACGACGTTGGTGGCGCGACGTCACCTCGGCTTGTGGTCGAGATTGTCACCCTGTTTCCCGAGGTGTTCACTTCCTTCCTCCAGGCCAGCCTGCTGGGAAAGGCTGTCAGCAGCGGCCTCATCTCCGTCGAGAGAACCAACCCGCGAGACTTCGCGCCAGGCCGCCATCGTCAGGTCGACGACTCGCCCTACGGCGGCGGACCTGGCATGATCTTGCGCCCGGAACCCGTCGCGGCGGCCATTGACGATGTCGAGACTCGGCGCGGGCGAGCGTATCGGATCCTGCTCACACCGTCAGGGCGACTGTTCGACCAGAAGTGTGCCGCAGACTTGACGGCTCGCGGCCACATCATGCTCATCTGCGGCCGCTATGAGGGTCTGGACGAGCGCATCGCCCAGATCTACGCCGACGAGTCGGTGAGCATCGGGGATTATGTGTTGGCTGGCGGCGAGGTTGCGGCCGCTGTCATCATCGAGGCCACCGCGCGCTTGGTGCCGGGAGTGCTCGGTTGCGGGGAGTCGGTGGTGGAAGAGTCTTTCTCGGTCGGCCGACTGGAGTTTCCTCAGTGGACCCGGCCTCCCGTCTACCGCGGGCTGGGTGTTCCAGACGTGTTGCTTTCAGGTAACCATGCCCGAGTGGCACGTTGGCGTCGGCGAGAAGCACTGCGGCGTACGTTGTTGCGCCGTCCTGACCTGATCGACCAGTACCCGCTGACCGAAGAAGACAGGGCCCTGCTCGCCGAGCTGGATGGGATCGCGTAGGCGAAGGCGGGCTCCCCCTTCGGGGACTTCGGGACCAACACCCCACCCTGCCCGCCCCGCGCGCCGCGCGCGCGCCCTCGTTGCCCGCCGCTCTGCCAGTGCCGCGCGTGGCGCACCATCGCGGGAGGTGAGGCCGAGAGAAGCGAGCGTCGGGGGGGGCAGATGTGGGGGCCGAAGGGCTAGGCGAGGTCTTTGTGTTCCCATGATCGCGTAGGCGAAGGCGGGCTTAGCCCGCCAGAGCCAGAGTGCGGGAGGGATATGGGAACCCTCCCAGGGTTCCCATGTAAGTGTTGACTGCCGGCCTCCTTCCGCGTAGTAAATACGCCCCTGCATCGAGCGGACCCATGAGCACGCACCCCCTGATACGAGCGATCGAGAATGCCTACCGGCGGGACAACATTCCGGATTTTCGGCCGGGTGACAGCGTTAGGGTTCACACCCTGATCAAAGAAGGCGAAAAGGAGCGCGTCCAGATATTCGAGGGTGTGTGCATCGACCGGCGCTCCGGCTCGGCTTGCGCATCGTTTACTGTGCGCAAGATCTCGTATGGCGTGGGCGTCGAGCGCATCTTCCCTCTGCACACGAGCCGGATCGAGAAGATTGAGATTGTGCAGCGCGGGCGCGTACGCCGGGCTCGTCTCAACTATCTGCGGGATCTGCAGGGCCGCGCGGCGCGTATCAAGGGTGAGCGCAGCGTTGTGGAGCAGGGAGAGGTTGGCGGTTCGGCTCCCGAAGAGGCCGTTCCTGCTATCGACGGCGAAGCGCCCAGCGTGGTGTAGTCGCGTGGGGAGCCCGCCGGCTTTGCCCCCTGCGGGGACTTTGGGACGACCCGCCACCCTGCCCACCCCGCGCGCTTCGTGCGCGCCCTCGCCGGCGGCGGACCATCGCGGGAGGGGATGGGAACCCTTCCAGGGTTCCCATGTGAGTGAACAGCCTCAACCCACGCGAAACGCGTCTTCCACGTGAGTCATTGTGGGCGGAGCCCCGTCGCAAGCGAAGGTCACCCCTACGACATCGAAACGGAATGCCGTAGCAGTGGGCTGGTTGTCTTCCAGGTACAGGCGAGCGGCGCGCACGACGCGGGCTCGCTTGCGAGCATTCACCGTTTCAAGAGGATGCCCGCGTTCCTCACCCGTGCGCGAGCGGACCTCGACGAAGACAAGGATGCCTCGATATTCCGCCACCAAGTCCAATTCTCCCTGGGGGCGGCGCCAGTTTCGCTCGACGATGCGATAGCCACGCGCTTCCAGCAGGGCGGCAGCCAGAGCCTCGGCGCGTGCACCAACCGCCGCGCGTCCCGCGTTGCGCGGGCACCCATCCCCGCCGTTCGCTACTGATCGCAGGCCGTCTTTCCGTTGTTCAGCGTGGGGTCACAGGCGGTCGGCGTCGTCAGAGCGGCTCCGACGAGCAGGAAGTCCTTGCAGAGGCAGAGCTTCTGGCAGCAGAGCGCGCCGACAACGAAGGCCACACCGCAGGCGTAGCCCTTTTGGCAGCGGTGGTCGTTGTTGTCACTCATGTCCTTCGTCTGTCCACTGCAGTCGCTATCGCTTGAGCATGTCGCCGAGCAGTAGGGGCCAGTCGGTATGTTCGCGGTGTTCTCATTGACGGGCTGGAGGCAGATCCGGCTGGGGCACTCAAGCGCCTGAGGATTGTAAACGGCCTGCGACTGACCAGCGTCGACCAAAATGTCGCAGGGACGGCCAATCCCGTTGTCCTCGCAGGCCATGCTGCCAAAGACGGCAAGGGCGAGAAGGGACGCTCCAAGCAAGGAGACACGAACAAGCGCCATCCACAGGCGGCGAGACGGGATACGCAGTTTCAGGCTCATCGAAGGACTCCTCCTGTCCGGTTCGGCCGAAGCCGAGGGCAAGCACGGTGAGGTAGCAATCGTCGGTCATCTTAGCGTCGCGAAGGCTCCTGTCAACAGGGAATCGCAGCCCCGCGGGGCGACATATTGTTCCGAAGATTCGCGTAGTTGAGCGCGGTCCGGGGTGGGATGTTCTCGCTTGACACCTCAGATCCGCGTGCCTAGGATGGCGCGGTTTCCAGGCCAGACACCGACGGTAGCGTCTCCGACACGATCGCCACGGTTTTCGAGTTGAAGCCCCGCAAACACCTAGACACTAGCTTACGGTCGTGCGGCCGGGTCGGCGACACCAAAACATTTGAGCAGTTCTTCCACCAATTGCCCGCCGAATTCTTCCGAGGTGGGCGTCACCGAGCGAGGTCCATCCATGAGCCGTGAAAAGGGTTGTGCATTGTTCCTGCTTTTCGCCCTCACCCTGACGGTGACGTCCGATGCCTGGGCGCAAAGACGGAAGAAGAGCAAGCCGGCCGCCGCCACGCCCGCGGCCGAGACGCAATCGAACCCCAAGTCAGCGGGTGAGCCTTCGCCCGCGCTCGAGCGCGCTGAGAAGTTCTACCAGCGCGGTGACTACTACATGGCCTCCATTGAGTTCAACAAGGCCATCGAGGGCGAGGCGGGCGTGGACGCGAGAATGCGGGCCGAGTTCATGATGGGCAAGACGCTGTTCAAGCTGAAGTTCTTTTCGGCAGCGTTGAGTTACTTCGATCGCGTTGTGCAGAAGGGTCCAGCCCATCCCCACTACAATGAAACCCTGCAGTGGCTGGCTTCGCTCACCCATCAGCCGGTGGATTCCGCCGCCGTCCTGGAGAAGATCGGCAAGTACAACCGACAGGAACTGGAAGCCCCGCAGCTCGAGGCGGTGCGCGACGAGCTGTACTTCCTATTGGGCAAGTACAACTACAATAAGGGCAAGTTCCAGGAAGCCGTTTCGCTTTTCAACTTGGTGCCGGCCAAGAGTGCGTTCTACCCGCAGGCCAAGCTGTTCGAAGGCGCGACCCACGTGCGTGAATATGCCGCGAAGCCGGCGGTCGACGCGTTCAAAGCGGTGCTGCGGGCTGCCGAGGAGAGTCAGGATCCGAAGGTCAAGCCCTTCCAGGATCTGGCCAATCTCTCCCTCGCTCGGGTCTTCTATTCCACCGGCCAGTTCGAGATGGCGACCAAGTACTTCGATCGGGTTTCACCCGAGTCATATGACTGGCCCAACAGTCTGTTCGAGGCATCGTGGGCCAACTTCATGCTCAAGCAACAGGGGTATTCAAAGGCACTTGGCAACATTCACACCCTGCGCGCCCCGTTCTTCGAGTACTTCATCAAGCCAGAGTCAGTGGCCGAGGCTTTGACAGTCAAGGCGACCATCTATTTCTATAATTGCCTCTTCGACCGGGCCGCCAGTGCCATCCAGGAGTTTAACGACTGGGTGCCCCAGGTGGCGGAAGGCCTGGCCCAGGCACTGGCCAGCCACACCGCCAACGATCAGTTCTATGATCTGGCGGTGAAGATTCGCAGTGGCAGATCGGGACTGCCTCCGGCGGTTGAACGGGCGGCGCGAGCGGTCATGTCTGACCGCAGCCTGGTCCGGCGCTTCGACGCCATACGAGAACTCGACCGCGAGCTGATTCAGCATGAGAAGGCCGATGCCGCGTGGAAGAGCACCGCGGTGGCCACGACCATCTATTCCGAAATCGGCGTGACCCGCGCCTTGGCCGTCAATGAAACCGGCGAAATCGCTCGCAAGCGCGTCGAACGCCTGGTGAATGAGTTTCGCCAGCTCATAACCCGCGTGATCAAGATCGAGTACGAGATTCTCCAGGGTGAAAAGGGCCAGTTGGAAGAGGACGTCAAGGCTGAGACAATGACTGGCGGTGCCGGCCGCGCCAAGGACATCAGCAACGTCCGTATCGATGACGAACACGAGTTCTGGCCGTTCCTGGGGGAGTATTGGCGCGATGAACTCGGCTACTACCGGTACAAGCTCCTGAACAAGTGTGTGCATGGAAGCGCGGGACCCGAAGGGGCGCCGGCCAGTGGTGGAGAAGGGGCTCCTGTGCCAGAAGGCGGCGAAACGCCGGCCGAAGCGCCCGCGCCGGAATCGGCACCGGCGGGCGAGACGCCCTGACCGGACCCAGATCAGCTAAGCAAGGGAAATGAACATGAAGGATCAACGACGTTCCATACGCGGTGCCTCGCTCGGCATCGTCCTCGTCAGCATGGTGGCAGGCTTGGGGACGGCTTTCGCTGACGCGAAGTACAAGAAGAAGGAACTGGAGGTCCAGGGCGCGGCCCAGACCGAGCTGACGAAACCAAAGGAGCCGCCCAAGGAGCAGAAACAGACCGGGCCGGTTCTGACGGTGGAACAGTTCGTCGGTCAGCAGCAGGCGAAGATTCAACAGATCACCGACAAGCAGATCTCCCAGCTCAACCGACTCATCAAGATTACGCCCAACGACGACCCGCAGAAGGCCGACTTCTATTTCCGGCTGGGCGAGCTCTATGCCGAAAAGCAGCGCTTCAACAGCTTGCAGGCACGCAGCTTCGACGAGAAGATCTTCCAAGCCGAGCAGAAGAAGAACACTTCTCTCGCCGCGAAGCTGAAGAAGGACCAGCAGGACAACGAGAAGGCGGCCGAGAAGTGGGCCAACGAGGCGGTCAAGGACTACGTGGAGGCGTCCAAGCACCCGAAGTACGAGCGCATGGACGAGGTGTTGTTCCGCCTCGCCTATCTGTTGCAGATGATCAAGAAGGACGACAAGGCCCGGGAGTTCTTCCACCGCCTCATCAAGGACTACCCACAGTCGAAGTACGTCCCCAACGCTTACCTGTCCTTTGCCGAATACTTCTTTGGCAAGGGCGAGATGGAGAACGCGCTCAAGTTCTACGAGAAGGTGGAGCAGTTCCCCAAGTCGTCGGTCTACGGATTCGCCGTGTACAAGAAGGGCTGGGCGCAGATCAACCTGGGCAACTTCAAGTCGGCGCTGGGCATCTTCGTCAACGTGATCGAGCTTTGTCAGGCGGGCAAGATCCCCAAGAGCCAAAGCGGTCCCTTGGAGAAAGAGGCCAAGAAGGATCTGGTCAAGGCCTACGCGCGAACCCCGGGAGCGTCCCCGGAAAAGGCCTGGGAGTTCTTCCAGCGCATGGGTGGAGACTATGCCCCCAAGATGTTGGAGGCACTGGCCGAGCTGTACTGGGAACAAGGCATGTTCGCCGACTCATCGAAGGTTTACCGCAAGATCATCTCGCTCAACGAGAAGTCACCGCGCCTGTGTGAGTGGCAATACAAGATCCTGCGTAACACCCTGTCCTCGGGCAGCAAGCGGGATCAGGTGCAGGAGGTCAAGCGCCTCGGCACGATCTACGAGCACATGGCGAAAGTGGAGGGTGTGAAGAAGGACGTGATGACCGAGTGCAAGAACAACTATCACGACACCACCAAGGAACTCGCCCTCATCTGGCACAAGGAAGCGCAACGGACCAAGAACGCCGACACCTATCAGCTCACCCGCCTCATCTACAAGGAGTACCTGGATCACTTCAACAATGAGAAGGACACCCCCGAGATGACCTTCTTCTTCGGCGAAATTCTGTGGGTGACCGAGCAGTGGGCCGAGGCCGCCGAAACCTATACCAAGGTGGTCCAGTTGGACCCCAAGGGAAAGTACGTGAAAGAGGCGGCCTATGCAGCGGTGCTGGGTTGGAAGAACGCGCTCAACATCAACGACGAAGGGGCGATGCCCGAGAAAGAGCACAAGGACATGAAGCCGCGCCCGATCCCGGCCGGACAGCAGAAGATGATCGCGGCCTTCGACACCTACATCAAGTACGTGCCCGACGCGCCGGAGTTGGTGAAGATCAAGTACCGAAAAGCGAGAATCTACTACGACTACAATCACTTTGAAGATGCGGTGGGTCTGTTCAGGGACATCGTCGACAAGCACGTGACCGACGAGTTGGCGATCTACTCGGCCAACTTGCTGCTCGACTGTCTCAACATCATGGGCAAGTACAAGGAGCTGCTCGCCACGGTTGAGAAGTTCCTGGGCAATGCCGTCCTCATGAAGGACCAGGAATTCAAGAAGCAGATGATTGGTCTCAAGACCGACAGCCTGGTGGTGGAAGCCAAGCAATACGAGAAGGAGAAGAATTACAAGGAGTGTGGCATCTCGTACGTGGCCGCCGCGGAAACCATTCCCGACCACCCCAAGCACGCCGAGCGTCTCTACAATGCTGGCCTTTGTTTCCAGAACGCGCGTCTGGTCGGCCAGGCCATCAGGGCGCGCCAGGAGCTGATCGAAAAGCACCCGAAGGATCCCTTGGCGCAGCGGGCTCTCTTCCAAATTGCCAGCGGCTATCACCAGCTCGCCTACTACAGCGAGGCAGCCCGGCGCTACGAGGAGTTCGCCACCAAGTTCCCGGGCGAGAAGCAGTCGCGGACCGCTCTGGGTAATGCCTATACCTTCCGCATCGGGCTGGGCGAGTTCGAGAAGGCAGTCGACGACATGAACGCCTTCGTCAAGTACTACGGGACGCGCGATTCACAGGATGCGGCCAACGTCGTGTTCCAGATGAGCGAGGTGTACGAAAAGCAAAGCAAGACCGACGATCTGGTCAAGCACCTGACTGAGTACCTGAAGAAATGGGGCGCCAAGGGTGGCGTGGACAAGCAGATTCTCGCCCACTTCAAGTTGGGCGAGATCGCATGGAAGCGTTCCTGTCCGCAGGAAGGCGTCAACGGCGCCTGCATCAAGGTCGAGCGCGTGAGCGCCACCGGCCGGCAGAAGGTCTTTGCCGAGATCAATTCCAAGATCAAAGACAAGAAGAAGAAGCTGAAGGAGAAGCTGCGCACCCAGTGCGGTCCGCCCACCAGCTCGAAGATCACCGTCTTCGAGCGCAGCTCCAAATACGCCAAGGATGGCCTGGAGCACTTCAAAGATGTCCTCAAGCTGTGGAATCACGGCGAGGCGGCGAAGAAGATTCCCGGCGCCAGTGCGGGTGAGCGGACAGCGCGGGAGGCGATTGCCCGCTTCGCCGTGGCCGGCGCGGCCTTCTACCAGGCTGAAGAGCTCTACGAGAAGTTCCTGCGGGTGAAGTTCCCGTCGGGCCTGGACTTCCAGCAGCCCACCCAGTGGGACAAGCCGAAGGTCGCGGCGGCCAAGAAGAAGAAGTACGAGGAGTCGAGCAAGAAGTTCCTTGCGTACATGACCGAGAAGACGGCCCTGGCCGAGAAATTGACGGGCCCCAGCGCGGACAAGAAGGGCCTGTATGACTTCGTGCTCGACTACCACGTGGCGCACTGGACGATCGCGGCCTCGGCGCGCATCGGGCAGGTCTACGCGGATTTCGTCAACCAGCTCTACACGGCGGATATCCCCAAGGATCTCAAGGAGCAGGACGAGTGGGGCAACCGGCCCCGCGAGATCTTCTGCGACGCTCTCGTCGACAAGGCTGAGCCCATCGAATCGAAGGCCGTGGTTGGCTACGATCTGTGCCTCAAGGCCGCCACCAAGGAGTCCTGGTACAATGAATGGTCGAGCATGTGCGAGGTGGAGCTCAACCAGATGAAGCCCGCCGAGTACCCCCTCTCGGCCGAGATGAAGCCGGAGCCCGGTTACGTCTCGACACCCATTACGCCCGGCGGTGTCGTCGCGGAACTGCCCGACGATCTCCAGGTCACTTCCAAGGAGTAGGAGCCAGCGATGATGACGCATCGAAGTCTCGGAGTGTGCTCGTCTTGGACCCTGGTCGGGGTCGGAGCCTTGCTTGCCCTGTCCATTGGCTGTGCGACAGCCGGTAAGCCCAAGAGTCCAGAAACCGGCGCACTGCCCGACGAGGAGGAGTGGACGCCCGGCAAGAAGCCGACCCCTGCTGCAGCGCCGGCCGCCGCCAGTCCCGGGGAGGTTCCCCTCATTACCCGGAAACCGACAGAGCGCCAGATCAGCGAGGACGACAGAGCTGCCTACGACAAGGCTGTCGCTGAATACATGAAAGCCAAGAAGGCGGGATCCGTTCCCGGCCCGGAATGTTCGTCGGTAGCTTCGGGTTTCAGGAAGATCGCAGACCGGGTGCCCGTGCTTCTCGAGGCGCGCAGCAACGAAGCTGCGGTGGATCTTGAGTGTGGCAAGAAGGACGAGGCCGTCCGCATCTGGGAGAAGCTGGCTGGCGGAGCCAAGCCCTTTGCTCCTGCCTTGGCGAATTTGGGCTACGTGGCCTGGCAGGGCGGGAACAAGGCCGACGCGGAGTCGCTCTTCAAGCGCTCGATTCAGGCTGATCCCTTGATCGGGTCCATCGCCGCCCGCATCAACATGGCCCAGATTTACCGTGAACGTGCCCGTCTCGCGACCGGCACCGACAAGAAGGCGCTCAACGACGGCGCTGTGAAGGAACTGCGACGCGTGCTCGCACTTGACGGGAACAGCCTGCAGGCCTACGCAGGCCTTTGCTTTATTTACTACGATTTGGATCTGCCCGAGGCAGCCAAACTGGTGGGTGCCCAGGCGATCAAGCGGGCAGAGGAAATCGCCACGGGAAAGTTCGAGGAAGAGGGGGCGGTTTCCGACGATGCGAACAAGAAGGCCAAGAAAGGCAAGGGCAAGAAAGAAGAGGCCAAGGAAAAGGAGGGGGAGAAGACGGCCCAGGAGACTCCCGTGGAGGGAACGGGCTACACGGTCGAGATGAAGAAGGCCGTGGCCGTGGTCTACAACACGATGGGCATGATCTACCTGGCCAAGAAGAACTACACGGACGCGATCAAGAACTTCACCGCCGCGGTAGAAAATGATCCCGGGCTGTTCGAGGCCCGGCTCAATCTGGCCGCGGTTTCACTGAAATTTCGCAACTACGACATCGCGGAAGAGAACTTGAGAGCTGTGCTCAAGGCCAAGCCGCGCAACTACGAGGCGATCATTGGGCTGGGGGTCGCCTTGCGCGGCAACAAGAAGTTCGACGAGGCAGAACAGAAGTACAACGAGGCCCGGAATCTCGACCCACAGCGCCCGGATGCCTATTTCAACCTCGGCCTGCTGTACCAAGAGTACAAGGGCGGCAGCGACAAGCCCATGCTGCAAAAGGCCCAAGCATACTATCGGGATTTCCTGACGCGGTCTCCCTCGCCCAAGGCACGCAAGGACGCCGAGAAGCGCATCAAGGACATCGATGAGGTTTTCGTGGCACTGGAGGAAGCGGCCAAGATGATGAAAGAGGCTGAGGAGATGCAGCGCAAGGCAGAGGCGCAGCAGAAGAAGATGGAAGAAGAGATGAAGAAGATGGAGGCCGAGGAGAAGCGCCAGCAGGAGGAGATGAAGAAGAAGGAGGAGGAGGACAAGACGAAGGCCGCGGAGGAAAAGACGAAAAAGGAAGAGGAGAAGACGAAGAAGGTCACCGGCGGTGGCAAGGCCGACGACAAGGGCACCGAGAGCAAGGGTGCCGATGACAAGGGCGCCGAGAGCCAGGCCCCAGTTCCCGGATCTTCGGTCGAACCCCCGCCCGCTGGAGCGGCGCCCGAGGCCGCCCCAGCTAATCCCGGCGACAAGCCGGATGACGCGAAGAAAGCGGCGCCGAAGAAACCTGAGAAGAAGAACTGGGAGTGACGCGGAGCTTCGTCGATCGAATCCGATCCATAATTGTGGGAACCAAATTCGATCTTGGTTGTCAGTAGGAGGCGAGCTTTCCGTGCTTGTCTCCCAGCGCAGCCGAAGGAAGGAAATGAACCGATGCGACTCATGGCAATGATTGCGGTTCTCACCGTCGGGGGACTGGGTACGGTTCTGGCTCAAGAAGGTGGGGCCGAGCAGTTCAAGTCCAAGACCGTCTACGATTTCGAAGACGACAACGTCGAGGGCGACCTGCAGCGGCCTGATGGCGAATTGGTGAACGCCATCAACAAAGCCAAACACTCCAGCCTTATCGAAATCCGCAAAGACTTCATTCCCGAAATGCTCAAGTCGCTCGAAGACATCTAGCCGCTCGGGGTCGCAAGACCCAGAGGGCAAGGGTCGAGAGCATAGGCGTGGCCGCCGCTGGCCCCCGCCTGCCGTAACCGGAGGAGACCCAAATGGCCAATGTCGTAGTCCCCGTCAAGTTCCAGATCTTCAGGGGGGATCAGGTCGTACGAGAAGAGGTGTTGACGGAGCCCGTCATCAAGATCGGCAAGCTGGCTTCCTCGCATCTGCGCCTTGACGACGAGTCCGTGTCGCGCATGCACGCCGTGCTTGAAGTGAACGGGCCGAACGAGGTTCAACTCATCGATTTGGGTTCGACCCGGGGCACATTGGTCAACGGCGAGCGCGTCGCCAAAGCTAGCCTCAAGAGCGGGGACCAGGTCCAGTTCGGCGACGTTCGCGTGGCCATCACCTTCGCGGCGGCCGATGCAGAAGCGCCTACTCCCGGTCCGGTCATGCCAGTTGCCCCGGTAGCTCCCGCCCCAGTCGCACCCGCGCAGTATTCAGCCCCGGTTCGGCCCCAAGCCCCGGCCCCGACGCTTGTCGGCTACGGAGCGCCTGCACCCCAGCCCGGGGCGGCGCCCCAGGCCATGGCGGCTCCGCAGGCATACGCACCGGCGGCGCCTGGTATGGGCGGCTTCGCCAGCCACGCCGGGGCGGAGGTGGAAGTCCACGATGGCAGCCACGCCATCGAGGTCCAGGCCCTGTACCGCGGCGTCGTGATCCAGACGCGCCATCTGTCAGACCCCACGGGGCGGAGCACAGAGGGGCAGTCGAAGTCGATGCTGCTCGCGGGTGGCGCCCTTATAGTGGTGGCCTTGGTGGCGTTCTTCGCCACCATCTTGAACCTTGGAGCGGAGAAGAGCCGGTACGACAAGTTCGTGGCTGACGGCGGCGAGTCAAAGAGCTTCCAGTGGAAGGCCCAGTCGCCGGCCATGGACTTCGTCGTGTTCGGGGGAATTGGTTTGGGAATTGCGCTGTGCTACATGGGCCTGAAACGCAGGGGGCGGACCAACCCCAACTTCGTGGTTGGCGGGGATGCGAACGCGGACGCGCCCCTGGGACCCGACTTCATTGGCGGTCAGTCTTTCTCCCTGGTATCTACCACGGGTGCTGACTTCCTGGTCAACGTCACGCCGTCCATGACGGGTGAGGTTCTGCTGGACAACCAGGTGGTTCCGTTGCCGCAGTTCGTGCAGCAGCGCGGAGCCAGTTTCTCTCTCGGCGACCGGGGCCGCGCCAAGATCGACTGCGGCGAGACCACTTTCTTAGTCAGCGCAACGCCCAAGCCGCGCACCTTCCCGGTTCCCTTCCTGGTCTGGCGCTGGAGCGAGCAAGCCTACACCGTGGGAACGGCCATCGGTCTGTTGCTGTTCCTTCTGATGATCTTCTCTGTCCCGCCCGATCCCAAGTCGCTCTCTCTCGATCTCTTCAATGCGGACAGTCGCTTCGTGAACTTCCTCATCAAGCCCCCCGAGGAGAAGGAAGAAGAGATTCCTGAGTGGCTCAAGAAGAAGGGACCCGACGAACAGGGCGGCAAGGGCAAGCGGCACAAAGGTGAGGAAGGCAAGATGGGGAAGAAGACCTCCAAGAACAAGGAGGGTCTCTACGGGCTCAAGGGCCCCAAGGACAACCCTGACCCGCACCTGGCCAAGAAACTTGCGGAAGAGCAGGCCAAGAACGCCGGCATCCTCGGCGTGTTGAAGATGGCCGAGGGCTCGCACCTGGCTTCCATCTTCGGTCGCGACACGGCGGCCGGCAACGATGCAGAGAACGTGCTGGGCGGCCTCATCGGCAACCAGATTGGCGAAGCCTACGGCGTGGGCGGTCTTGGTCTGGTCGGCACCGGGACGGGCGGTGGCGGTACTGGCGAAGGCACCATCGGTCTCGGCAACTTCGGCACCATCGGCAAGGGCGGCGGTGGCGGCAACGGCTCCGGCTACGGCCGTGGCGCCGGTGGTCTGGGCGGTCGCCGCGCTCGTGCGCCGGACGTCATCCCGGGCCAGGCCAACGTGCGCGGGTCGCTGGACAAGGAGATCATCCGCCGGATCATCCGCCGTCACATCAACGAGGTGAAGTACTGCTACGAGACCGAGTTGACGAAGAAGGCCGATCTCGCGGGCCGTATCTCGGTCCAGTTCACCATCGCCGCGACGGGAACCGTCATCGCCTCGGTCTTGCAGAGTTCGACCATGGGCAACATCCGCGTGGAGAACTGCGTGGTGCAGGCAGTCCGGCGTTGGGAGTTCCCCAAGCCGCTCGGTGGCGGCATCGTCATCGTGTCGTATCCGTTCAACTTCACCGCCGGTGCTTCGGGCGAATAGCGCTCGCCATTCGACAAGGGAAGGAGCCGCGATGGGTCGCTATCTGAAAGCTATGTTCGTCCTCGGGTTGATTCTGCCGGCCTGCGATGCATTCGTTTGCAGCCAGCAGCGCATCAAAGCCATCGAGATCGCAAACAAGGGTGTCGAGGCATTCAAGACCAACCTCTACGACTCGGCCGAGCGTGAGTTGAGGCTGGCCATTCAGACTGACCCCACCTACGAGATGGCCTATTACAACTTGGGCAAGGTCTATCAGAAGCAGCGCAAGTGGGACAAAGCCATCGATGCGTTCGAGGGAGCGGCCCAACGAAGCCCGAGCAACGCCAACTTCCAGTACGACCTGGGCGAAGCCTATCTTGAGGCGAAACAGCTGGACAAGGCGGAAACCGCGCTCAAGAAGGCGACGGAACTAGACCCCAAGCTGTTCAAGGCTCAGTGGCGTCTAGGCTTGGTGTACCTTTTTCAAGAGCGTCCCAAGGAGGCCGACCAGGCTCTGCGCAACGCCATCGAGCTCAACCCCCGGATGGACAAGCCGTTCATCGCGCTGGGCCGGCTTTACCTCGACTATGACGCCGACAAAGAGGCCGCGCAGGTTCTTGCGGAGTGCGTGCGGGCCAACGACAACAGTGCCGAGTGCTACAACCTCCACGGCGTGGCTCTCAAGTCACTCAAGCAGTACGAGCAAGCGGTGGCCGAGTTCAAGAAGGCGCTCGACGTGGACAGCGGACTCTTCGACGCCCTTTACAACTGCGGTATGACCTACGCCGAATGGTACGAGGAATCGCACGCCAACGAGCAGAAGGAACAGGCGCGCGACTATCTGCAGAAGTTCGTGGCAACCGGCGGGGGCAAGGACGGATCGGCGTTTGGCTTCCTGCGGGCCGCGAGCGACAAGCTCTATGCCCTGAGCGGCCCGTAGGTTTGAAGCGAATCCCGCGATAGCCGCAGAAGGTCGTGGTCGTTTTCGTGCCGACCACCACCGATCGCTCCGAGTGGGTGCACAGCCTGATCTTGGAAAGGTCTGCCCGGTGGCCCGGCCGCGGGTAGGCACAGGGAGGCGTGGCGGGGGCCCTCACGGCGGTTGAAAAGGCCCGCACCGACGAGAAAATGGGGCTCATTCCCGTTGTGTGCAAAGCGGCCAGCGTGGTATAAAATGCTCCATTTTCCGCGGTCTTAGCCTCTCCCCAAGGAGCGGCCAGGAGCATGCGGTCGCGATCCTGCGATTGCCTTATTCATCCCGGAGGACCAAGTGGGCAAGGAACCAACCTCGAACGCTGTGCTTGAGGACTTTCCAGCGGAGCTGCAGGGCCAGGCAGCCGCAGCGCTGGAGACCGAACGTCTGTCGGTGGAGAAGGGCATCGATGCGTGGAAGAAGATCGCGGCTGCCGCGCCCTCGGCATGGGAGCCCAGGCGCGAGTTGGCCCGGGTATACCGGAGGGCGGAACGATGGAAGGCATGCGTGGAGGTCCTGAAGGAAGCGGTTGAGAAGGCGACTTGGCCTACTCCCGAGGCGAAGGTTCCCGTGTTGTTGGAGATGGTCGAGCTGTACCGCGATCGGCTCAAGCTCGATGTGATGGTGGTAGAGGCCTACAACCGGATCCTGGCCCTGCAACCCGACAATGTTGAGGTGATGGACGCGCTGGCTGCCCAGTACGAGGCCATCCCGCGTTGGCCCGAATTGATTGCGGTCTTGCGCAAGAAGGCGGCCATCGTCGAGGCCGCCGAGGAGAAGATTGCCCTGCACCTAAGGGTGGCAAACCTGTACCTGGACAAGTTCTCGAACCAGGCCGAGGCCATTAAGGCGTTCGAGGCGATTCTCGAGATTGATCCAGGGAACGCCGACGCGCTCACCTTCCTCAAGCAGATGTACGAGAAGCGGCGGGACTGGGATCGCCTGGTGGCGGTGTTGCGGCAGGAGATAGCGCGGGTTGCCGATCCGGCCGAGCGGGGCAGGCGCTGGGCCGAGGTGGCCAAGCTGGCCACGGAGAAGCTCAAGAAGGCGGCCGTGTCGATCGAGCTGTGGGGCAAAGTCCTCGAGGTCAACGACAGTGACGCAGAGGCGCTGGTTGAGCTGGAAAAGTTGTACGAGCGTGAGAAGAGGTGGGACGAGCTGGCTGCAGTTCTGGACAAGCAGGCCGTTCTGACCGACGACCCAGCCAAACGCGGCGTCATTCTGCCCAAGCTGGCCACGGTGTACACCGAGAAGTTGCAGAGGCTCGACTTGGCCGTGGCCGCGTGGAAGACGCTGCTGGATGCCGAGCCCGACAACCGACGCGCCCAGGATGCGCTCCGCAAGCTCTATCTGCAGAACAAGGATTGGGACGCGCTCGAGGGTTTCTACTCGGTCCAGGGCAAGTGGGACGAATTCGCGCGGGTGTTGGAGCGGCAAGCCGACACGGAAACCGACGCGGCCCGGGTGGGGCTGTGGAACAAGATCGCGGTCCTCTACCGCGACCGACTGAACAAGCCGGACAAGGCGCAGAAGGCCTTCGAGAAGGTGCTCTCCCTCGATGGCCACAACCTGGCGGCGGCCGAGGCACTTATCCCCATGTACGAGAAGGGCAAGGACGCCAAGCGGCTGGCCGAGGTGCTGCAGGTGCAGCTCGAGCACACCAAAGATGCGGCCGAGCGCCAGGAGCGCATGCTGCGCATCGCCCAAATCCTCGAGAGCGACGCCGGCGACAGGCCGCTGGCGCTTACCGTGGCGTTGCAGGCGCTGTCGGAGAATCCGCGTGAGGAATGGGCGCGCGAGTACGCCGAGCGGTTGGCTGGCGAGACGGGCAACTGGGCGCTGCTGGTGGAAGCCTACGAGGCCGTCCTGCCAAGCCTGCAGGGACAAGATGGTCTTCCCCTCTTGGCTACCGTGGCGCGCGCCTACGAGAAGGAGCTGGCCAACAGCGAGGCGGCGATTGCGCGCAACCGCGAGATCCTGGAGATCGTGGACCGCGACGAGCAGGCCGTGCTCGCCCTCGAACGCCTGTACATTGCAACCGGCCAGCACGACCAGTTGTTAGCCATCTACGACAAGAAACTCGCTCTGGCCGGCTCCGAGGATGAGAAGCGCGAGGTGCGACTGCAGCTCGCGGCGCTCTACGAAGAACAGGTGCACGACGCCGACAAGGCGATCGAGTTGTACAAGGACATCCTGAAGACGGCCAAGGAAGACGTGCAAGCCCTGCGCGCGCTGGACCGGCTGTATCGGGCCACGGAGCGCTGGAAGGATCTGAGCAAGATCATCGTCCGCCAGCTCAAGCTGCCCAATGACGACCCGGCTGCGGCCGAGTTGAAGTTCCGGCTGGGCGAGGTCTCCGAGAAGTACCTGAAGAGTCCGGGCGTTGCCGTGGAGTCGTATCAGGAGGCACTGGCGCTGGACGCGACCCATGCAGGCGCGCGTGCAGCTCTGGAAGTCTATCTTGCCGACAGTCAGCACCAGATGAGCGCGGTGGCGGCCCTCGAGCCCATCTACGAGGCGGGACACGAGACGGAGCGGTTGCTGCAGGTTCAGCGTATCAAGTTGGCGCGCGAGACGGATGCCGCGGCCCGGGTCGCCCTGCTCTTGCGCATCGGCGGGTTGGAAGGCGAGGCTGGCCGCGCTGAACGGGCGTACCAGGCCTATGCCGAGGCTTTCGGCATAAGTCCCGACTCGGCCGAGGCGCGCGCGGCGTTGGAAGCGCTGGCTGATCGCATGGACAAGTGGCGGGAGTTGGTGGCCCTGTACAGCGAAATCCAGGGAAGTCGCAAGCTCGCGTCCGGGTTGGAGCGCGAGATTTTGCTGGTCATCGCGGTGGCCTACGACGAGAAGCTCGACCAATCAGACAAGGCGGTCGAGTACTTCCGCCTGGCCCAGGAGATCGAACCGGAAGACGCCTCCGCGCTCGAAGCCCTGGAACGACTGTATACGCGGACCGAGCGTTGGTCCGATCTGGTCGACACCCTGAAGAAGAAGGTGGAGCTGGTCCGCTCTAGCGAGGAGCGCGAGCAGATTCACGCTCGCATCGCTGCCATATGGGAAGAGGCCATCGGCAATCCCGACGAGGCGATTGCCGCGTGGAAGGAGGCGCTGGGTGACAACGCGGGCAGCCTGACCGCCCTGCGCGCGCTCGATCGTCTCTTCGTGCACAAGGGATTGGACCTCGATCTGGCGGACAACCTGCAGCGACAGCTCGAGCTGGCGAGCAACGAGGAGGAGCAGGTACGCCTGCTTTCTCGTCTCGGGCACCTGCGGGAACAGAAGCTGCGCGACATCACGTCCGCAGTGGAGACGTATCGACGACTGCTCGACTTGGCGCCTGGCCACGAAGAAACCGTGGCGGCGCTGGAAGGACTGCTCGACAACCCCGACCACGATCTGGTTCTGGCCGAGATCCTGGACCCGGTGTACCGTGCGCGCAGCGACTTTGGCAACCTGGTACGGGTGCTGGAGATCCAGGCACGCCACGCCCTGGACATGCGGCGCAAGATTGACCTCTTGCACGAGATCGCCACGGCCTGCGAGGACGGGCTCGACGATCCGGCACGGGCGTACCAGGCTCTGGGGCGCGCGCTGGCCGAGGATCCCCTCGATCCCGAGACGACCCGACGCCTGGAACGCCTGGCCAAGGCCCTCGGCCGGTGTGACGACCTAGTGGTCCGCTATCAAGCCGCCGCCGAGAAGTTGCAGTCGGACGAGTTGAAGGGCGCCGTCTACCACGCCGTCGCGAAGCTGGCCGAGAACGAGCTCGGCAACTCCGAAATTGCGGCAGAGGCCTACAAGCAGGCGCTGGCCGTGGGACCGCGCGACCTGGAAGCGGCGGATGCGCTGGAGGCCATCTACATCCGCACCGCCGATTACGCTCAGTTGGTTCTGCTGCTGCAGCGAAAGATGGACATGGTCGATGCGCTGGCCGACAAGAAGGAGCTGGGCTCGCGCGCAGCCAAGATCTGGGAAGAAGTCCTCGACGACTCCGACAAGGCTATCGAGGTCTACCGACAGGTCCTGGCCCTGGATGACACCAACGAGACGGCCCTGGACAGCCTGGTGCGGCTGTTCTTGCGCCTGTCGCGCTGGAACGACTTGAAGGATGTCTACGCCCGCCAGGCCGAGTTGGCCACGGACCCGGCACGAAAGAAGGAACGGCTTTTCGTGCTGGGCCAGGTGTACGACCGCGAACTGCAAGACGCTCCCCGCGCCATAGAAACCTACACGTCGATCCTCGACATGGATCCGGATGACCTGGATGCCCTGCAGGCCCTGGATCGCCTCTACCTGCAGACCGAGCGATGGTACGACCTGCTCAACGTGCTCGAGCGCCAGACCGAGCTGTCTTCGTCCTCGGCCGAGGTGGTTTCGTTGCGCTACCGCATCGGTGAGCTGTGGTCGGACAAGCTCAAAGATGCGAGCCGGGCCACGGAAGCCTATCAGCGCGTGTTGGCCATGGATCCCTCGCACGAGCCGACCCTGAAGGCTCTTGAAGGCATGATGCAGCGAGGGGAGGAGCCCATCGCGGCGGCCCAGGTGTTGCAACCGGTGTACGAAAGCGCAGGCGACTGGCCCAAGGTGGCCGCGGTTCACGAGGTAATGGTTTCCTACACGCAGGATCCGGTGCGACGGGTCGAGTTGCTCGACCTGTTGGCCAAGATTCACGAGCGTCGGCTCAATGATTTCGACGCGGCGTTTGATGCCTACTGCCGCGCCCTGCGGGTGGACCCGTCGAATCAGGAGGTGATTGCCCACATTGACCGCTTGGCCGAGTCGAGCGGCCGCTGGGCTGATCTGGCCGCGGTGTACGACGCCGAGATCGACCGCATCCTGGACAGTCGGCTGCAGACCGAGATGCTGCTGCGGCTGGCCCGCATCTACGAGGAGGAAACCCATGACCTCGACAAGGCCATCGCGACCTATCGGCGGGTCGCCGATGCCGAGCCCGATCGCAAGGACGGCCTCGAGGCACTCGACCGGCTTTACACCAGGACCGAGCGCTGGACGGAGCTGGCCGACATCGTCCGCGGCGAGATCCGTCTGGCGGATAGCGACGCTCAGATCATCGATCTCACCTTCCGGCTGGCCCAGATCCTGGAAGTGGCGCTGGGGGACATGCCCAAGGCGGTCGAGGCGTATCAGGACATCCTCAACATCGATCCCAAGCACGCCGAGACCCGTGCCACGCTGGAGCGGCTGCTATCGAGCGGGGCCATGCAGCGGGAGATCGCGCAGGTCCTTGAGCCGCTCTACCGGGTGGGCGAGGAGTGGGAGAAGCTGGTTCGAGTCTATCACGTCGAGTTGGGCGTGGAGTCCGACGCCGAGGAGCGACAGCGGCTGCTGCGGCGGCTGGCGGAGATCTCCGAGTCCAAGCTCATGGATCAGGTGGCGGCGCTTGAGTGGTGGTCGAAAGCGGTGGTCGAGGATCCGGCGTCCGAGCAGGGATTGGATGAGTTGCTACGCTTGGCCCGCGCCACCCACCAGTGGGAAACCTACGTGGCCAGCATGGCGGACGCGGCGGCCCGGGCCAGCGATCGCCGCGTGCGCCGCGACGTTCTCTTCCGCCTGGCCACGGTCTTCGACGCCGAGCTTGCCGATCTGGTGCGGGTCGAGGATGTGCTGGGACAGGTGCTGGCGCTCGACCCCAGTGACGGCGAAGCCCTGGCTTTCCTCGATCGGGTTTACGACAAGCAAGGCGATTACGAAAAACTTGCAGATGTCTTGCGTCGGCGCATCGCCATCACCGACGGGTCGAGGGAACTGGTCGCGCTGCACCTGCGTCTGGGCAAGATCCTGGCCGACGTCATCGACGACGCGCCGGGAGCGGTGGCCAGCTATCTAGCGGTGCTGGAACAGGAGTCGCGCTCGCCGGAAGCTCTCGAGGCATTGGAGCGCATCTACTTCCGCGCCGAGCAGTGGGAAGACCTGTACCAGATCTACGAGAAGATGCTGGACATCGCCCCGGGCGACGAAGCGCTCTCCGACTGCTACGCGCGCATGGCCAGGATCACGTCCGACGTTCTCGGCCAGCGTGAAAAGGCCATCGAGTTGTGGCGGCGGGTGCTCGACCTGCGCGGCGCTGACCCGGTGGCACTGTCGGCTTTGGCCGACCTGCACGAGCAGGCCGAGGAGTGGCGCGAGCTGACGGAGGTTTTGGACAGCCAGATTCGAGCGAGCGAAGACCCGGAGGCGCGCATTCCGGTGTACAAGCGTTTGGGCCGTGTGTGGGGTGAGAAGCTCGGCCGGGAAAGAAACGCCCTCGAGTGCTGGAAGAAGGTCACCGAGATCAATCCCGGGGACGTCGAGGCGCTGCAGGCCATCGCAGCCAACTACCGGAGCGCCGCGGCCTGGGAAGAGCTCTCGGAAACCTTGCGCCAACTCATCGCCGTGGGCAGCGAAACCTTCCCGGCGGCCACGCTGCGGGATTGCTACGCGGAACTCGGCGAACTGGAAGGCAGCACCTTGGTGCGCGTCGATGCGGCCATCGAGGCGTGGCGCCATGTCTTGCAGATCGATGCGGCTGATGCCCGTGCTCTCACGGCGCTGGAGACGCTGTTCACCCAGGAGGGGCGCTGGGAGGAGTGTGTGGACGTACTGGAGCGCCGGGCGGCAGCGCTCGCATCGGTGGGTGACAAGGTGGATGTGTTGATGCAGATCGCGTCCATCTGGTCCGAGAAGATCGGCGACGGCGGCGCGGCGGCTGAAGCCTACGAGCGCGTCTTGAAGATGGACCCCTCGCATGCAGCAGCCTCATCGGCCTTGGAGGATGTGTACCGTCAGCGTAAGGTGTGGCCTGAGTTGGTGGAGCTGCTGTTGGCCCGGGTGGAATACACCGGTGAGGCGGAGGAGAAGATCAAGCTGTTCTGTGAGATTGCGCGTATCTACGAGGAGCACATCGGCGATCGAGACTCCGCTTTCATCATGCTGCAGGCCGCGTTCCGTGAGGACTACTCGAGCAACGCCGTCGCTCAGGAACTGGAACGGCTGGCCAACGTCACCAACAAGTGGTCGGAGCTCCTGTCCGAGTACACACAGGCCGCTCAGGGCATGGAGGACGCGAAGCAGGCGGCCGACTTGTGGGTCAAGATCGGACGCTGGTACGACTCGGCCCTGCACCACACCGAATATGCCATCACCTCCGCCAAGGAGGCTCTCTCGCGGCAGCCCAACCACGTGGGCGCCATGGCGGCGCTGGCTGACTTCTATCGCAAGGAGTCCCGCTGGAAGGATCTGGTCAGCGTTCTGTCCAAGCACGCCGAAGTCGAGTCTGATCCGGCGCGACGGGTTGAAGTGTTGCTGGCGTTGGCCGAAACCTATGAGACCCACATCAGCGATGCGGGCCAGGCCACGGTGGCCTACGACCAGGCCCTGCAAGCTGACGAGCATTGCCTGAAGGCCATCGAGGCCCTCGAACGCCTGCACCGGCGCACCCAGGCCTGGGAGCGCCTGGCCGACGTGCTGGCGCGAAAGTCACAGGTGGTCAGTGACGGCGAGCTGGCGGTCAAGCTACGCCTGCAGGTGGGCGAGCTGTGGGAGTCCCGCCTGGGCGACAACGAGCGGGCGGTGCAGGCGTACAGGGAGGTGCTGACCGTCGATCCGCAAAACCTGCCTGCGCTCAAGGCGCTGGAGCAGTTGTACGAGAAGGCCGGCCGGATGGACGCGTACCTCGAGGTCCTGGAGCATCAGCTCCAGGTCACGGCGCCCGACGATGACCGGGTCGCTCTCCTGCTGCGCATGGCGCAGGTGTGCGAGCAACTTCCCGGCAAGATCGACGATGCCATCGATAGCCTGCAGCAGGCGCTCACCATCGATCCGCGCAATCTCAAGGCGTGCCAGGATCTGGAACGTCTCTATCGTGGCGAGCGCAAGTGGGATGCGCTGGTGGACACCTTCCGCAAGCACATCCAGGTGGAGAACGATGTGGCGGCCAAGGCTACGATCTACCTGGACATGGGACGGGTGTACGAGGAAGGGTTGCGCGATCCCGACAGTGCCATCGAGGCTTTCAACGAAATCCTCAATGTGGACCCCGACCACGCCGAGGCCTTGCGGGGGCTGGCGCGACTGTACGAGGAGACGGAGCAGTGGGAGCGCGCGGTGGACATCATGCAGCGGCTGGTGGGCCAAGCCTCGCCCCCCGAGAAGGTCGACCTGAGCTACCGCCTGGGCAAGATACTCGACGAGCAGATGCAGATGTCGGACATCGCCGAGGAACGCCTGAGCGATGCCCTGGCCATCGACCCGACGCACGTGCCCAGCATGCTGTCGCTGCTCAACATCTACAAGCGGCGCGGCGACTCCTTCAAGGCGGCTCAGTTCATGGAGCGTGCCGAGTCGCACACGCCCAACGTGCTGGAACGTACCCGCCTCCTTTACGAAGCCGGCAAGCTCTACCAGACCGAGCTGGGCGACGAGGCCAAGGCCAAGGAACTGTACGCGCGCACCCTGGAACTCGATCCGGAACACGTCGAGGCCGCAACCCCGCTGGCCGACATCTACTACCGCCAGAGTGAATGGGCGCCGCTGGTGCCCATCCTGGAGATGCTGACGCGCAAGGCGGATCGTCGGGCTCACCGCGAGCTCAACATTTTGTGCTACCGCCTGGCCAAGGCGGCGGAGCAACTGGGCGACGAGGAGAAAGCGCTCAAATACTACCGCTCGGCTTACGAACTGGACGCCACCCACCTGCCCACCCTGGTGGACCGGGCCAATCTGCTCTATCGCCGCGAGCAGTGGGACGAAGCGTTCAAGCTATACCAGACCATTCTGGTTCACCATCGCGAGTCGCAGAGCGAAGCGCAGATCGTGGAGATCTTCCATCGCATCGGCCACATCAAGACGAAGATCGGCGACCGGGCCAAGGCCATCAACATGTTCGAGAAGGCGTTGGAGATCGATCCCGGCCACCGCCCCACGCTGGAGGCGTTGACCGAGATCCACGCCGCCGCCGGAGACTGGGAAGCGGTGATTCGCCAGAAGCGGGCCTTGCTCGCACATGTCGAGAGCGATGAAGAGAAGCTCCGTCTGCACGAGGAGATCATCGGGGTCTACAAGGAGCGGTTGAAGAACCCGCAGAAGGCCATCGCGGCCTATCTCGAGGCGATCGAGGTCAAGCCCGATGCGCGCGGCCTGCTGGCCGACGTGTTGGAGCTGCTCACTGAAACCAAGCAGTGGAAGAAGGCGGTGGAGATTCTGTTGCGCCTGGCAGCCATCGAGACAGGTCGGGTCAAGGCCAAGTACCTGCAGACGGCGGGCCAGATCACCAACGCCGAGTTGCACTCGCCCGATGAGGCGGTGGAGCTGTTCAACAAGGCGCTGGACGAGTACCCCGACGACCTCAAGCCCTTCGAGCGCATCGACAAGATCATGACGGCGAAGAAGGACTGGACCAACCAGCAGCGGGCCTACCGTCGCATGATCAAGCGTCTGGGCACCGAGGTGCCGCCCGAGAAGCGGTCGACCCAGATCGCCCTGTGGCACGCGCTGGGCGAAATCTACCGCTCACGGCTCAAGGACTACCGTGCCGCCGCTGAAGCGTTCGAGGTGTGCGCGAAGCTGGAGCCCGACAATATGCCGCGCCACCAGATCTTGGCTGAACTGTACCAAATGCAGGGGCCGGAAGCCTACGACAAGGCCGTGCGCGCGTGGCGTGCGATCCTCAGGCGCACGCAGGACATCGGGGCGATGGTGCCCATCCTCAAGACACTCCGGCACCTGTTTACCGACATGGGCAAGTACGACCAGGTCTGGTGCACGGCCTCGGTGCTCGCCTATCTGCGCCAGGCCGATGCCGAGGAGTTGCGCTTCCACGAGCAGTACAAAGTGAAGACCCTGTCCCGGGTGAAGGCGCGGCTCAATGAGGAGCTCTGGCAGAAGTACATCTACCACGGCGATGAGGATCGCTACATCTCGCTCATCCTGGCGAGCATCAGCCAGGCCATCATGGCGGTGCGCGCCCGCGAGCACAAGGAAGTGGGAATTCGGCGCAGGGATCGGCGCGATCCCACCAACGACAAGCTGATGTTCAGTGGCGTCTTCGTCTACGTGAGCCAGGCGCTTGCGGTCACAGCGCCTGAACTGTACTTGCGTCAGGATTGGCCGGGCGAGCTCGAGCTGATGAACGCGCGCGAGAAGCAGCAACTCTGCCCGTCCTTCGTGGTCGGGGCTGCCTTGTTGCAGGGCAAGCAGGAGAAGGAATTGGCCTACGCCTTGGGCAAGAAGCTGACGCTGATGCGGCCCGATCACGTCGTGCGCTGGCCGGCGGTGGTGCCCCAGGTGTCCGAACTGAAGGCGTACTTCCTGGCGGCGCTCAAGCTGGTGCAGCCCAAGGTGCCCATCAAGTCGGACATGGAGCAACCGGTAGCGGAGCGTCTGGAGCTTCTGCGCCGCCTGGTTCCGCCCCAGAACGTCGAGCAGCTGGCCGAGGTGGTCCGGCGCTTCATCGAGAGTCAGGCCGAGGCGGATCTGCACCGCTGGTCCAAGGCGGTGGACTTCACCTCGTCGCGGGCCGGCTTCCTCATGTGCAACGACCTGGAGGTGGCGGCCCACCAGATCCAGTCCGAGCCCTTGGCGGTGGGCTGCGCCGATCCCAAGGACAAGGTTCGGGACCTGATTCAGTGGTGCGTGTCGGACGAATACTTCGCCCTGCGCGCGCACCTGGGACTTGCGATCGGGTAGATGGGCGAGCCGGCCGTCTGGATCACGGTGCTCGTCGGACTGGCGGCCGGCGCGTGCTTCGGCATGTGGGCGGGCCGTCGTCTGCGGCGGCCGGGTGCCGACCCCGACGGCGGGGAGGCCAGGCGCATCCGCAGCGAGGCGGAGATCGAGGGGCAGGCCTTGCTGCGCGAGTCGGACATCCAGGCGCGCGAACAGGCCCTGGCCATCCGGTCCGAGGTGGAGGCAGGCCTGCGTGCACGGGAAGCCGAGCTGGCGGAGAGCGAGACTGCGCTTGCGGCTCAGGCGGTGCGCATTGATGAGGAGGTGCGACTGCTGGGAGAGGCGCGCCAGCGTCTTGCGGAACGCGAGGCGCCGGTGGCCGAGCGGGAGCAGGACGGGCGTGCTCTGACAGCGGAGGTGCAGTCGATCGAAAGGAGCCGGCAAGCCGAGTTGGAGCGGGTGGCGGCCCGGCCTGCGCGAGAAGCGCAGCGGATGCTGGTGGAAGCGGAGGTCGAGGACGCACGCGCGGCTGCCGCACAGATGCTGCGCCAGATGGCGGAGTCGGCTATGTCGGGGAGCCAGATCCGCGCGGCCAAGAGAATCATGGGCATCGCGGTGGGTCGCTTTTCCGGCCACGATTTGACCGAGCGACCCCAGTTCGTGATTCCCCTGTCGGACTTGCGGCCCGGACAGGTGCCACCCGTTGATGCTGACTTGCGTGCCATCGAGGCGGTCACCAACGTGCAGCTCTCCTTGTTGGACGGGCAACCGGCGGTCCGCATCGAGGGACTCGACGGGGTGGGCCGGGAGATCGCCCGACGCTGCGTGAATCGCATGTTGAAGCGATCCATCAGCGGACCCGCCGCGGTGACACGGCTGGCGCGCGGGATCGTGGTGGACGTGGAACGTGAGACGCTCGACCTGGGGCGACGAGCGTTTTCCCTGCTTGCCATCGACCGCGCGCATCCCGACATCGTGAAGCTGGTGGGCCGACTCAACTTCCGCACCAGCTATGCACAGAACCAGTGGAAGCACTCGGTTGAGGCGGGGTTTCTGTGCGGCATGATGGCGGCGGAGCTGGGGATGGACGTCAAGCTCGCCCGGCGGGCGGCGCTGCTGCACGACATAGGCAAGGCGCTGACCCATGAACTCGACGGGTCGCACGCCTCCATCGGAGCGGAGTATGCGCGTCGACTGAAAGAGCCGGAAGTGGTGGCCAACGCCATCGGGGCGCATCACACCGATGAGCCGTTCGATAGCGCCTACGCGTATCTGGTCGCGGCGGCTGATGCCATGTCGGGCGGACGGCCGGGCGCGCGCCGGCAGGCCGAGGACAATCACATGGCCAAGCTGGAGGAGATCGAGCGCATCAGCCGCGCCTTTGCCGGCGTCGACGAAGCCTTCGCGGTGCAAGGTGGACGCGAGGTGCGCGTGTACGTGGACGAGAATCGGGTGAACGATCGAGGGGCGGTGCTGCTGTCAAGCCAGATCGCGGAAAGCATCTCGCGCGAGATGACCTTCCCGGGCCAGATCAAGGTGACCGTGATTCGCGAGTTCAGGGCCGACGAGATCGCGAGCTAGGGACGCAGGACTTGGAGAAACGATGCAACTGAACATCCCTCCTGTGATTCCCTACGCCGT
>Ga0181539_1000723_pt1 | contig 39149 bp, 31 predicted proteins | sample PEATcosm2014_Bin_46_FD_119767 | JGI IMG/M metagenome (GOLD analysis project Ga0181539, IMG submission 119767) | Peatland microbial communities from MTU Mesocosm Facility, Houghton, MI, USA - PEATcosm2014_Bin23_60_metaG | ecosystem: Environmental > Terrestrial > Soil > Wetlands > Peat | place... | reverse complement strand
GGGTTCGTGGGCGCCGATCTTGCCAACCTCATCAATGAGGCGGCTTTGATTGCGGCAAGACGCGACCGGGAAGAGGTCACGATGGCCGACTTTCAAGAAGCCGCTGACCGAATAATCGGCGGGCTCGAAAAAAGAAACAGGGTGATGAACCCCAAAGAGAAGGAAATCGTCGCCTATCATGAATCCGGCCACGCGCTTGTCGCAATGGTCCTTACCAACACCGATCCAGTCAGCAAAATCTCCATCATTCCACGCGGTATCGCTGCCCTGGGGTACACGCAGCAGTTGCCAACCGAAGACAGATACCTCATGACGCGCGACGAACTTCTTGGCAGACTAAAGGTGCTGCTCGGCGGCAGGGTTTCAGAGGAAATCATTTTCGGCGACATCTCGACCGGCGCTCAGAACGACCTTCAGCGCGCAACCGACATAGCGCGCCGCATGATCATGGAATACGGAATGAGTGAAAAGCTCGGCCCCCTTACCTTTGTCAGCGAGCCGCGCTCTGCGCACCTTGATCTTGCTTGGGGTTCACAAGGCAGGGAGTTCAGCGAAAGGACCGCCCAGCAGATTGACGAAGAAATAGCCGGCATAATCGAAGAAACGCACCGAAATGTGAACAAGATTCTAACTCAGCGGCGCGACATGCTTGAGAAGCTGGCCAAAATCCTGCTTGAAAAAGAATCCATAGACGGTGAGGAGCTGAAGAAATTCCTGGCCGAAGTAAAGGCCAAGATAGCCGAAGACGATTCAAAACAGGTCGCCTGAATTTAGCGGTTGATACCAAGTTGCGATCATAGCGGTATTTAAATTGCGACACCGGCTCAAATGCCCCGAAGAAGCTTAATAAGTTAGCTCAGGGCCAGTCCCGCGCCTCGCGGGACGACACCCCGGGTATGGATGCACACAAACCGATTTTACCTTTGACGTGGTCCTGTAAATTCCTGAATCCTGCTTGACATTTCTCCTTCATTAGATATATAAAAAAAATTTACGCATATTGACCGGCACGCTGGATTTACCCCGGTGAATCTCAAGGAGGTTTGGATTGGCCAACCATAAGTCAGCTATCAAGAGGGCGAGACAGAGCGAGGAACAGCGGGTGCGAAACCGCTCCAGAAAAACCAGAATGAAAAACGTGATAAGGGACCTCGATGAGGTCATAGCCGGCAAGTCGCCCGAAAAGGCTGCTGAAGAATTGAAGAAAGCGGTCTCCGTGATTGCGAAAACCGCCTCCAAAGGCGTTATCCATAAAAATACGGCCTCACGGAAAATTTCCCGCCTGACCCGCGCAGTCAACGCTCTTTAGTTTCTGTGCCGCATTGCTTTTTCGTGCCTCCCAGGTGTGATGGGGGGCTTTTTGCTGTCCATGCAAAGATCGAGGACCAGCTCTTCGAGCAACAGCTCGGGGGGAGTTCCCGTGCTCTTGATCGCGATGTCCGTCTGAGCGATAGCCTCAATCACTCTATACAGGTCCGCGTCCGAAAAGCGAACGGCCTGTTCCCTCGCCTTCTTGATCACGAAAGGATGCGATTTCAGCCTTGCTGCCAGCTCAGCTTCCGATATGCCCTGCCGCAGACCGTCCTTAACCTGCCATACAATACGAATCTGCCAGGCCAGAGTCGAGAGAATCTTCAGAGGGAGCTCACCGGATAGGATCAGGCTTCTCAGGGATCTTAGGGCTTTGTCCGCCTGCTGCGCTTTGAGGTGATCGAGCATGTCGAACGCGGAGAAACTTCTCTGAGAGCTGGTGGTTTCGAGGATGTCTTCAGTTTCGATCCGATCACGCTCCCCTACGAAGGTGCAAATCTTGTCCAACTCGGATGCGAGAGCATGCAAATCGCCTCCGACCATCTCAACCAGGAGGAACGCGGCACGGTGGGAAAGATTTTTCCCGAGCTGCTTTCCTCTTTCGATCAACCAGCGCAGGGCCTCCTTGTCACCAGGAGATCGAAATTGGACGACCTTGCCTCTGGTTTCGACCGCTTTTGCAAGTCCTTCGATGTTTTTCCTGTCTGAGGCGGTCATGACGAGACATGCCGAGGGAGGAATTCGCTGCACGAAAGCCTCCATGGCTGCACGGTCCCCTTTTGCCCAAGCTTCGACATTGTCCACCATGAGTAGTCTTCGCCCCCCGAACATGGGAGTGGTGGCAAGCCGCTCGATCACATCTCCTGCTTCTGTTTCCCTTGCCCGTAGGCGCTCGCCGTTGAAGTTTTTGCCTCGCTCCGGCAGTAAGCTTGAAAGCAGCTTCTTCCAGGCTTCCTCCATAAAGAAAACGGACCCCCCAACGAAAAGATATACCGGATCGATTTTGCCGGTGTCCAGCGCTGTGAGGAAATCTTCGGCGTGCATCAGAAGTTGCTCAGAAATCTGTCATGGATGCGTATTGACATCTCCGAGGCCAGATAGCCGAGTGCGGCCTCCCTGAATTCAAAGCCGGTAATCGGATTGGGCTGCAGCGGATTATCCTCCACCTGGTAAACTTTAAAGTAACGGAAAGCCGGGTCGGACCAGAGCACTTTGTGTGTTACCTTATCCTCGCATCGAATGTCCAGGGTCACAATGAGCCGGCTTTCCACTGTAACCCGGTTGGCCACAACATTAGCAACTGGTTCATGTGCAACCGCCTGCATCTCAATGTTCTTGACGGTCGCTTTGAACACGGCTTCCGCCTGTTCGACGGGGACTACCTTCATATTGCCCTTCCGCATAAATTCCTGTCTTAGCGCCCCGGCGAAAATCGCTCCGGCGTTTGGTTCGGTGGTTTTGTTCTCGAATACCGGAATGGCGATATACTTCAGTCCTGGTTTCGGCCCCTGGCCCTCGCCTGAGAAGTGATAGCCGCATGAGACAAGGCAAAATAAGATGGAGCTTATTATCAATATCCATTTGAGATTTCGTGCAACCATGGCGAGCACCCCCACTGAGCTATGTAATTGAAATTGTGGAAACTATCCTGGAAAGAACGGCATAAGCCTGTTTGGTGTAACATTGCTTTCCCTAGACGACAATATTTATCAGCTTCTTTGGCACAACGATTACTTTCCTGACCTGTTTTCCTTCGATGAAATCTCTGATCCTGGAATCCTTGAGCGATAAATCTTCCAGTTCCTCATCGGTGGCGTCCGCCGGGGCGGTTATCTTGCTTCGAAGTTTTCCATTTATCTGGACGACGATGAGCATTTCCTCGGCTTTGAGCGCCTGAGCGTCCCATTTGGGCCAGCCGGTATTCAGAAGGAGCTCTTGATGGCCCAGGATTCTCCAGAGTTCCTCGGAAATGTGAGGAACCATGGGCGATGAGATGACTATTGCGGCCTCGACGGCTTCTCTGACGACCGGCCATAACATGGGGTCCGCCGTCCGGCCGTCGAGTACCTGGTGGATCAGATTCACAAGCTCCATAATGGCGGCGATGGCCGTGTTAAAATGGAACCTTTCGCGAATATCCTCCGTAACCTTTTTTATTGTCTGGTGAGTCTTGCGGCGGAGTTGGGCAAGATCTTTGCTCAGAGGGCTTCCGCCCCGGTACGGATCAGCGGACTTCAGGGCGTCGAGGTTTTCGGAAACCAGCCGCCACATTCTGGAAAGAAACCGAAAAGAACCTTCCGCCCCTTGGTCGCTCCAGTCGAGGTCTTTTTCCGGTGGCGAGGCGAACAGGCAGAAGAGGCGCACCGTATCCGCGCCGTATGCCTGAATCATATCATCGGGGTCCACCACGTTTCCCTTGGATTTGCTCATCTTGAAGCCGTCTTTTATGACCATTCCCTGTGTTAGAAGGTTCAGGAAAGGCTCATCGGCCTGTAGATATCCCATGTCGCGCAGGACTTTTACAAAAAATCTCGAATAGAGCAGATGCAGAACGGCGTGTTCTATGCCGCCGATGTACTGGTCAACGGGCATCCAGTAGTGGGCTCGTTCCCTGTCGAGCGGGCCACCCTCGAAGTCAGGACAGGCGAATCGGGCAAAATACCAGGAGGATTCCACGAAGGTGTCCATGGTGTCGGTCTCACGCCGCGCATCGGCCCCGCATTTCGGGCAGGTGGTCGAGTAGAAAGGCTTGTGGACGGGCAGGGGTGAGCCCCCGTTTTCCAGAAGCTCGACATCCAGGGGGAGCACAACTGGCAGGTCGTGCTCGGGGACCGGCACAACACCGCACTTCTCACAGTAAATGATCGGAATGGGCGCCCCCCAGTAGCGCTGCCGCGAAATTCCCCAATCGCGGAGTCGATACTGCAAGGTCAATTCTGCAAGCCCTCTTTTTGCCAGGGCCTCGGTTATCGCAATCCGGGCGGCTTCGGACTCCATTGCGGTAAACTCGCCGGAGTCAACCAGAACACCGTCTTCCTCAAACGCATGGGTGAGGTCTTGTGCCACAGGAGCTTGCTGCGCCTCAGCAGGTTTTATGACTACCTGGATCGGCAGGCCGTATTTTTTCGCAAACTCGAAGTCGCGCTGGTCGTGCGCAGGGACCGCCATGACTGCGCCTGTGCCGTAGGCTATGAGTACGAAGTTGGCCACGTAAATCGGCATCCTTTTCCCGGTGACCGGGTTGATGCAGCAGCTTCCGGTAAATACGCCCTCTTTTTCGAGCAGATCTGCTTCGCGCTCATCCCGCTTTGACCGCTTTGCTCTTTCGACAAAATCGAGCACTGCGGCCTCTTGAGGCTTTCCACGGCATAGATCGGCCACCATCGGATGTTCGGGGGCCATGCTCATGAAGGTAGCTCCGAAAAGCGTGTCTGTGCGGGTCGTGAAGACCGCGACGTTTCCATCGCCCGATTCGAGTGGAAAGAGCAACATACTTCCAGTGCTTTTCCCTATCCAGTTCTGCTGCATGACAAGCACCCGCTCGGGCCAGCCGGGCAGCTTGTAAGTATAGTCAAGCAGTTCGTCGACATAGCCGGTAATCTTGAAAAACCACTGCTCCATCTCCTTTTGTACGACCGGAGTGTCGCAGCGCCAGCAGGCGCCTGCTTCTACCTGCTCGTTTGCCAGCACGGTCAGACACTTCGAGCACCAGTTAACATAGGAACTCTTTCTGTAGGCCAGGCCCCGGTCATACATCTTGAGGAAAAAGAGCTGCTCCCACCTGTAATAGCTGGGATCGCACGTTGCAAACTCACGCGACCAGTCATACGAAAAACCTAGTTGCCTGAGCTGGTTTCGCATGTAGTCGATGTTGTCGTAAGTCCATTTCGCCGGGTGGATTCCCGCTTTTATTGCGGCATTTTCGGCGGGCATTCCGAACGCGTCCCAGCCCATCGGATGGAGCACGTTGTATCCCAGCATCCGCATGAAGCGGCCAACCACATCGCCTATGGTGTAGTTGCGGACGTGGCCCATATGAATGCGGCCCGAGGGATATGGGAACATCTCCAGCAGATAATATTTTTCCTTGCCCCTGTTTTCACCAACTTTGAAAACCTGGGACTTATCCCAGTATTGCTGCCATTTTTGTTCGATGGACTTAGGGGAATATTTTTGTTCCATAGATTACCTTTAATGACGAGTGATATAAATAACGTAACTATAAAATCCTGTTCAAAAAACCTACAAATTCGACCGATTCCGCACTGAAGCGCAAAGTATATCAAATACCAGATCGGGCGGGAAATTGGAATAAAACAGAGGCTGGAAAGAGTGAGGAGGGATGGGTGAGGGGTTAAGAGGCTTTGATCGGCGATCAGGTACCGGTTCACCGCAGGCACGGAGATCACAGAGAAAAGCTTTGCGGGACAGGATTTACAGGATTAACAGGAATAGCTAAGAAAAACTGCGAACTCACCCACCGCACAGCTCTGTGACAGATTTGAGGTGCCTGGCTTGACCCGTCCCCATCCGGCCGACCGGATATCCGGTTCATCTACCGACTGGATTTGCTCATTTTAAGGAGTTCGCTGTTGAGAGAGAAAAGAGAGGTATTGGGACCTGAAGTTTTTTTTACGATCAGGATGCAATCGACAATATCGATATTCCGTTCATAAAAAAGGGTCAGAGCGCGGATAAGTTCTGTGCGATCAAGGTTTGCAATTCCCTTATAGTGAAGTATGTCGATCAGGCTCTGGGCCGCCTTATTCCTGGGCGCATTATATATTTTTGTGAGATTACGATTTCTTTGGATTCTCGTCAGGAGGTAATTTCCCCGGCGTCAGACCATTGGTAATGAAGTCAAGAATGAATCGTTCGATCTGCTCGTAGTTATATTTTTCGCTTATCATTGTCCTCAAGCACATGATTTCGATGATTCCGGTCAGGGTGTATGCCGTGAGATCGGGATCCACTTCTCTGAATATGCCTGCCTCAATCCCTTTTTGTATGTCCCGGATGACAGGTTGAGTCAGAGCATGATAGGCCTTCTTGATCTTTTCATGAGGCCACTGGTCTTCTCCGACCATTTCAGCCCGCAGCTGGTTAAGGATTTCATTGTACTTGGAGTAGTTATCGTAGAAGACCCTGCCGCGGATAATCATCCTCGTGATTATGTCCTCCTCCTGCTTTATAGCTTCTGTCGCATCGCCCAGGATGGTCCGGATCACGGTATCAACTACATCCACGAAGAGCGCCCGCTTGTCTTTAAAATAGATGTAGAAAGTGCCGGTCGAGATACCCAAAGAGGCGGTTATGTCCCGGATTTTTACTTTTTGATATCCCTTTTCGGAGAAAATCCTTATTGCCGCGTTGGCAATCTCCTGCCTTTTCCGGTCTTTTGCCTTGGTTGTCGCGGCAATCTCTCGCACGGAAGACGCGAGAGAGGCCCTGGACTGGCCGTCTTTCTTTTCCAGGCTCTCTTTGAGAAACCAAAGAGGTACTCTGCCTTCAACCTTGATCTTTTGAATGCTCTGAAGTTTTTTAAGGTGACTTTCATCGTAATAGGCCATAGTTCGGGCGGTCTTTAAGGGGGGATGCAGAAGCCCGTGTCTCACATAGAAGTGTATGGTCGTCTTCGGCACTCCGGCTCTCTTCTCCAGTTCATTGATCCGCATATATCCTTTTCTATCCATCCTCACCCTCCATACTGTAGACCGTAACTATATAGATCAAGAAATCCCGATCTGCCGGCCTCTGCGAACTCTCCGCGCAAGTTGCCTCTTCTGGCTATCGTCATTTCAGTAACTTAGATGGACATGTCCAAATTTACTACTAAGCCGCTCGCCGGCTTTCAATGGACAGTGGCTCGACAGCGCAGAGAGGATAATGAATGCTCATCTCTTCTGTACAGATTAGCTTAGATAACCAGGTATGTCAACTCCTGTCACCCGTCCCGCAGAAGTCATCTCACAAGAATGCGCGGACCACGGAATTTTCTTCCACCCAAGCATCGGCATGGTTGCTTAAAACGCAGAATGCACAAACCGTCGAGATTCCATACACTTCCTGCTTGCCTTCTTTGCTCCACTTAAAATCTATAGATCAGAACTATATAGAGTACTAACATTCCATTTCTTTGCCAGAGCGGAATATTACATGAACACTGTTTTTCTATTTGTAAATAGTATGTATATTCGGCTGCTTGCATCTGTTCATTCAATATTGAACCGCTGAACGATTATCTGTTGACAACGGGTGAACTACATACTAGATCTAGTCACGAATGTTCATTCGCGCTATGTAGACTGATTTTGATCGGTGACCTCAATTTCATCCTGCAGATCTGAGCCCGCTGGGTTCAGAAAGAACAGGCCTTGTGAAATTGAACGAGAAAGAGAAGTTCGCCCGTAGAGAAGGGGTAAAGATGATGAGTGAGGGCAAGGGGAAAATAGCAATAGTCGGTATAGGGGAAGTTCCCACGGGTATTTATCCGGAGAGATCGCCCTGGGAGATCCTGTACGAGATCTGTACTCAGGCGGTGCAGGACTCGGGGCTGGACAAGAACGACATCGAAGCGGTGGTCACGGTGGCCCCGCAGGCACAGGCCAGACTGACCGCCGAGATTTCTTTCGGGAAGATCCCGGAAGAGTTGGGGTTGAAGGGCTGCAAAGACGTATGTATCTGTAATGCGGGAGGCGCATCCACTTCCAACTGCATACGCCTGGCCGAGCAATTGATCACGAGCGGCGCGGCCAGGGCGGTGCTCATCCCACACGTTACCGTTCACTCCTGTATCCCAATGGATGAACTGATCAATTTTTTCGCTCAAGCCGGAATGGACCTCCAATGGGAATACCCTTTCGGAACTACCTATAATGCCATAATCGGCATGCTCACCAGGCGCTACATGCATGAATCCGGCGCCACGCCTGAGGACATGGCCTCCATCGTGGTATCGCTGCGAAAGTGGGCTGCACTCGACCCGAACTCGATGTTCTTCAATAAAAAAGTCCCCTCCGTAGAAGAAATCCTCTCATCGCCCATGGTGGCAGACCCGCTCCACAAAAGGGAATGCAACGTATTGGCCGACGGAGGCGCCGCCATGGTGGTCACTTCGGCTGAACTGGCGCCGAAAGTCACCCAAACGCCTGTCTATAAGCTTGGCGAAGGCGCCGTCTTCTTTACGGCATGTCCCGTACTCAGAGAGAACGACATGATGACCCGCGGCTTCAGAGAGTCTGCGGCGAGAGCCCTTTGCGAAGCCGGGCTGAAAAAAGAAGACATAGACATTTGGAACATCTACCTCGCTTACCCCGTGGGACACCCCATCATGATGGAATCCCTTGGACTTTGCGAACCCGGCCGGGGATGTCAGGCCTTTATGGACGGAATCACCTGGCCTGGCGGGAAAATGCCCTGGTCCACCATCGGCGATGCCGTCGGGCGGGGTCATACGGGCTCCGGCGTAAGCACCGCAACCTATGTGGAGACCGCCCGCCAGCTAATGGGCAAAGCCGGCGAGCGCCAGGTGGAGGGGGCCAAGTTCGTCTTTCAGAATACATCCGGAGGATCGGGAATGAACAATATCGCCACGGTTTGGGGGAAGGAGTTGATATGAAAGACCAATACATTAAACCGATTCCTGTGGCCCAGCCCTGGACTGAAGCGTTTTGGAAATCGAGCAAAAATCACAGCCTCATGATTCAAAAATGTGGAGGTTGCGGAAGTCTGATCTTCTACCCCAGGAAACGCTGCCCGGAGTGCTGGTCTTCCGAGTTGGGGTGGCAGAAATCTTCAGGAAGGGGAGCAGTTTATACCTTCTCGATTGTCAGGGACATGGTCGAACCGAAGTTCGTATCCGACCTCCCCTATGTCCTGGCTATGGTTGAGCTTGAAGAATCCATCCGGATGATGACCAGGATCGTCGAGTGCGACCCGGAACTGGTCCAGATCGGGATGGAGGTCGAGGTTGTTTTCGATGACATTACGGATCGGCACGCCCTGCCCCTATTCAGGCCTGCGGATGAAAGCCTCAGAATCACAGCAACGGATGGCGATCAGACCGGGAAGGCTTCAGAGCCGGCTCTTTTCATGAGTCCCGACGATTACCAGACGATTCTCTACGAAACCGGCGGGACCAATGGCGCCGTATGCCGCATCACTTTGAACCGGCCGGAGAAAAGGAATTCCATCAACAGGCGAATGGCAATGGAGCTGCGGGATGCCTTCGGAAGGGTCAGAGAGGACAGAGCCATTGGCATCGTGGTTCTGGCGGGTGCAGGAGGGTCCTTCTGTTCGGGCGGCGATTTGGATGTTTTTCCATCGCTTGCCGAGCATCAGACGAGCCTCAACTGGCTCGCCCATGAAGGCCTCGATGTTCAGAAGGCGATCACGGACTGCGAAAAGGTAGTCATAGCTAAGATCGATGGGTACTGCCTGGCCGGCGGGCTTGAACTCGCCCTGTGCTGTGATCTGCTCTATGCAAAGGAATCCGCCAGGATGGGATTTACAGAAATAAACATGGGCATTCTTCCCGGGTGGGGCGGAACGGCCAGGATAGTCAGGAGCATGCCGGTTTTCAGGGCCCGGGAGATCATCTATAGCGGCCGCAAAGATTACACGGCCCGAGAGCTGTTCGAAATGGGTTTGCTATCACGCGTTTTCAAAGATGAAGAATTCGAAGACCAGTTCGAAAAGGCGGTTGCCCTGCTCGCTTCCAAAAAGCCGATAGCCTTGCGGATGGGCAAGGAAATCATGGCCAAATCCGCCGACGGGGGCAGTATCGATACGGCTCTCGCTGTTGAGCGCAACGGTATCCAGTGGCTGACTTATGCGCCGGACATTCAGGCCATGATGGATCAATTTCGCAAAAGCGTGAAAAGTTAGAGGAGCTTGGAATGGATTTCAATTTTAGTGAAGAACAGGAGATGCTCAGGAGAACCCTTCAGAAGTTCTGCCGCATGGAGCTGACCAAGGAAAAAGTGCGTTGGATGGACGAAAACTGCGACTTCATTCCGGATGAAATATGGAATGGATTGGTAGATCTCGGGATATTCGGCCTTCCCATCCCTGAGCAATATGGAGGTCTCGGACGGGGTCATACCGACCTGATGATCGTGATGGAAGAGCTGGCCACGGCTTCCGTTCCTGTAGCCCTGTGCGCCGGAACAACCCTGTCTTTTGGGGTGAGCCCCATTGTGCACTTTGGAACAGCGGAGCAAAAGGAGCAGCACCTGCCGCGTATTGCAGCGGGTCGTGAGAAATGGGCCATGGCGTTGACAGAGCCGGACGGGGGAACGGATATTCTGGGCGCAATACGGACCAGGGCGGAAGACAAAGGCGACCACTGGCTTATAAACGGCCGGAAGATCTTCATAACCGGCGCCCATGTGGCCGACTACATCATGACTGTCGCCATCACCGACCCCGAAGCGAAACGGTCTCAAGGGCTGAGCGTCTTTATCGTCCCGCGAAAAACTCCAGGGCTGGAAACCAGCTTAATTCCCAAACTGGGCTGCCACGCCTGCGGGGCAAACTTTGTCTACTATGATGATGTGCGCATTCCCAAAGAAAACCTGCTCGGAAAGCTAAACGAGGGCTGGTGGGGCCTGCTGAACGTCCTCAATCCCGAGCGTATAGGCACGGCGGTTCTGAGCCTTGGAATAGCCAAGGCTGCCTTCGCGGACGCCTTTGAATACGCCAAACAGCGCAATGCCTTCGGAGGCCCCATCGCCCGCTTTCAAATACTTCAGCATTACCTCGCCGATATCGCCATCGAAATCGAGAATGCGCGAAACCTGGTCTACAAGTGTGCTTGGCTCGCCGACCAGGAAAAACCAATGCACATAGAGGCTTGCATGGCAAAAATCGTCGCAGCGCGCGCCTCTGAGAAGGCGGCCACCTGGGGCATGGAGATTCTCGGGGGATATGGCTACACCATGGAGTACGACATGCAGCGATACTTCAGGGATTACAAGCAGATGGTTTTCTCGCCCATCTCGGATGAGATGGCGAAGAACATGATCATGCAGTTCATGGGATACCCAAAGAGCTGGTAAAGCGCGGAGTTGGACGTGCAAACCGGGTGATATACCCGGCGTCGAGTTGTTTATATGTTTAGCCGGGGGAAACGACAAAAATGAATACCTTTCAAGAGCAATACAAAAGGAAGCTGGAGTCGGTAGAAGATGCGGTCAAGCGCATAGGAACAGGGGACAAGGTGGTAAGCGGTATGGGCCTGGCTAATCCCGTGGGACTGCTCAACGCCCTTGGTAAACGTGCAAAGGCCGGCGAATTTGACGATGTTGAACTGATCCTCATGGGACTCATCCTGTGCGACATGGAATGGTTTAAGCCTGAATATTCCAGGCACCTGCGCGTACATGAATTCTTCTTGATGGCGCCTGAAGTCAGAGCCCTGGTGCATCAAGGATTTGCCGATTACCAGCCCAGTCATGGTTCCGACATGCCAACCCTTATGACCGACTTCATGTTGAAGGATCTTCCCCCGGGGAAAGTGAAGGTTATTACCAGCGTCTCACCGATGGACAGGAACGGTTTTTTCAGTTTCAGCACTACTCCCGGCCCGATTGTAGAGCCGGCGAGGATGGAAAACACAACCGTAATCCTGGAGGTAAATCAGAATCAGCCGCGGGTTTTCGGAGATAATTTCATACATATCTCCGAGGTGGACCATGTCGTCGAATACGACTTCCCGTTATTGCATATTCCCTGCCCCGCCCCTTCTCCGGAAGATTTGGTTATAGCAGATCTCATCGCGGAACGGATCGAAGACGGGTCCACCATACAGCTGGGCATCGGGGGCATACCCAACCAGCTCGCAAAAGTGCTTACGAATAAGCGTGATCTGGGGGCGCATTCCGAGATGGTGGGAGATGCGTTCAAGTACCTCTGGGAATTGGGCGTTTTAAACGGGAAGAAAAAAACCGTTTGTCCCAGAAAGATAACCGGCTGTTTCGCTATGGCCTCAACCGAGGTGTACGAATGGATGCATGAGAACCCGGCCGTAGAGATGTACAGCCAGGCTTGGACCAATAATCCTTTAGTGATAGGACGGAACCACAAAATGGTGGCAATTAATCAGGCCCTGGAAATAGACCTCACAGGTCAGGTGGCGTCCGAGAGTATCGGCACCCGCCAGTACAGCGGCACTGGGGGGCAGTTCAACTTTACCCAGGGCGCCCAGTTCTCACCGGGAGGCAAAGCCTTTATCTGCATGCATTCAACGGCGGAAACCAGGCAGGGCCGGGTGTCCAAGATTGTTCCCCTCTTAAAACCGGGCTCAATAGTTACGACTCTGCGTACTCAGGTTCAGTATGTAGCGACAGAATTCGGCGTGGTGCTTTTGAGGGGCAAGTCAATGAGAGAAAGGGCCAGGGCGCTCATTGGCATAGCTCATCCGGATTTCAGAGAGCAACTCTGCGAGGAGGCTAAAAGACTCAACCTTCTTTTGTAAAATATGGAGACGAAATGAAGTAGTGAACGTGCGATTGGACAAAGTCGAAGCCGTGAGATCAACCCGACTCGCTATTCCCCTGGCGTAACGTGGAAGACCTCTTCCATTCATCGAGTCCTGTGCGATCTCAACCTCTTCTGTCAGCTCAGGGACCATCTCACGTAACAAAATCAGATTCAGAGAGCTCCACGTGAGATCCTTTTAATCATTTTCATTATTTTCGGGTGGAACGTGGTCAGGCTCGGTCGTCAGGCTGATTCGGAAGGGGGTGGGAAGTCGTACGGATATGGGTGGCTGGCCGAAAACTCTAAGGCAACTTAACGGAAGATAGTTCAAAACCGAAGGGAGGTGCAGTTGTGAGCATTGAATCCAAACAGGATTCTTTCTTTAAGATCGACCCGGAGGCTCACTTGATCGGCGACCTGGATCAGGTGAGCCATTTCCCGGGTGTCAAGATGTGGTGGAGGGCCATAGAGGGTATTCGTCGTCCGCTGCTCTCCGGTATGCCGATTGAGGCTTTCGTTGGCCTGGAACCGTGGGAAATGGAGAAAAACCCGGACCCGGCAAAACTGCTTGAAGCCATGGACAAATATGGAGTAGACGTTGCGTGTCTTCTGCCGGAATCCATGATGGACACGACTGGTTATACCACCCGCTGGTGCACTAACGGTGAGATGGCGAAAGTAGTGGAATCCAACCCGGATCGATTCATGTACCAGCCCAACCTCTCGCCGATAAAACACAAGGGAGTGAAGAACACAATTTGGGAACTGGAATACTGGGTAAAGGAAAAAGGGGCCAGGATCTTTAAGTTTTATCCGCCTGAGGACACCTATATCAATGATCAGGAGCTTTGGCCGTTTTACGCCAAGGTTGAAGAACTTGGAATAGTGCTGGATATTCATGCGGGTTTCTGCTGGGTTCCCCCCGGTAAAAGCAAATATGCGTTGCCGATCCTAATTGATGATGTCGCCAGGGACTTTCCCGAGTTGAAAATCAACGCTTTCCACATGGGCTATCCCTATTGCGAGGACCTCAACATGGTGGCAATGGGCCATCCAAATGTCTACGTATGCCTTAGCCTGCTGCTGCCTTGGGCAATCGGCGCTCCCAGGAAATTCGCCAAGATTATCGGCGAGGCCCTGAGGTGGGTTGGGCCGGATAAGATCATCTGGGGAACCGATTACGCCGGTTACGGTGTCCAGATCAGGGGCGCCGTCATGGGCCTGCGGGACTTCCAGATTCCGGAGGATATGCAGAAAGGCTACGGTTATCCGGCTATTACCGACGATGATCGGGCAAAGATATTCGGCGGCAACCTTGGCCGGCTTCTGGGGATAGATACCTCAAAAAGAAGAGTGGAGTAACCCTAGCCATTTACTCGGCCGGGGCAATCCCCGGTTCGACTTGAAGGAGAGAAAAAAATGAGCTTCGACGCCCTTTTTGAACCAATTGAGATCGGAGACGTCAAGATCAAGAACCGCATTGCCATGGCCCCGATGAATCCCGGATTGTCGGGACCAAATGGATATCATTCTGACGCCAATACGGCATGGTACGCAATGCGTGCCAGGGGAGGCTTCGGGTTGATCATCACTGAATGCTGCGTGATGAATCCACATCGCTGGCAAGGCTCGGAGGTGCTGAACCCGTCATTGTTCACCGACTACCGCTATTATCGCTTTCACAGCGAAATGGTCAAACTGGTTCACCGGTACAATGGCTGCAAGATCTTTATGCAACTCAGTCCCGGTTGGGGACGGCAGGGGCACCCGCATGTGGAATCTCCCGACTGCCCTGCCGGCGGCCCTTCGGCGATCCCTTTGGAAATAGATTGGCGCAATTTGACCAAGGGGTGGGAAAAGCAGTTAAGACGGATCAACCCTATGATGCCGGATCTTGAATTCATCCAGAGCATGAACGATGAGGAGTATAAAAATTTCAGCCATGTGACCCGGGAGGTGATGGCCAAAGAGAATCCCGAACTTCTTCATGTCTTCTGGGGAGAGACCCCGCGTGAATTGACAGTGTCGGAGATCGTCGATCTGGAGGACCGGTTTGTCCTCCAGGCATTTGACGCTTTAGAGTTGGAATACGACGGCGTAGAGGTCCATGCTCCCCACGGATATTTGATCCATTCCTTCCTGTCACCGCGCTCAAACCAGCGCACCGACCATTACGGGGGCGCCCTCGAAAATCGGGCCAGATTTCTCCTGAACATAGTTGAAAAAACGAGAAAAAAGATCGGACCGGACAAGGCTTTCGGAGTGCGGCTTTCGGGCGATGAGCTGATGCCCGGGGGCATCGGCCATGAAGAAATAAAGCAGGTGGTTTCATGGTGTCGCGATGCGGGGGCCAATTTCTTCAACGTTTCTCAGGGGTGCTATGAAAACCCCGGGGCCGCATTTGCTCCGGACGGTGAGAATGAGTTCACAAAATGGGCGCACGGCTTCAAAGTGGCCTCCGGGGGCCTTCCGGTGATCACCCCCAATTTCGTAAATGCGGAGACGGCGGAGGAAGTGGTTAAGTCGGGGCAGAGCGATATGATCTCTTTAGGCCGCCAATCCATTGCCGACCCTTTTTGGCCGGTCAAGGTCAAGGAAGGCCGGGTGAATGATATCGTCAAGTGTGTAAGATGCCAGCAATGCTATATGAACCTGATCAGATCGCAGTGGACTGAGTGTACGATGAATCCAATGGCGGGCAGGGAAAAACTCTACCCGGAGCTTTGGCTCGATACACCGGAGCTGGAAAAGAAAGTGAACCTCTTCAAAAAAAGGGCGCAAGGACTGCCACAGATATAGGTTACATAACTAAAAGGAATGACGTCAAAAACAAGAAGGATTATTGCCGCTGTAGCGAAGATAGTTAGTGGAAGCTGGATATAAAGGAAAAACTCAATCAAGTCTGAAAGAAGGGGAAACAAATGACAATTACAGTTGAATCGAATATCTCGGCACTATTGGCGGACGACCGCACTAAGGCTATTCTTGACAGGCATTGTCCTGGCATGAGCAGCGATCCTCGGATCCAAATGGCCATGGGAATGACGCTTAAACAAATCATGCCTTTATCTCAAGGCCGCATTACTACCGATGTAATCGAAGCGATTTCAGCTGATCTGGCAAAACTTTGAACAGGCATCAATGAACAGGATTTGGGGCAAGAGACGCAAGGATTGCCCCAAATCTGATCTTAGAGCAGGAGGATGAAGTTGAAGGATCACTGCACGATGGATGGCCCCAGGCCACACATCGCGGTAATCCATTGACATCACCCTCTAAAACTCTTTTTCAAGTCGACTATGCGTTTGACAGTCCAACATTTCATTCCAGACGTTCGGCATCACCATAATCCGAAGAGGATCGCTTCCTGATGCTGGTGGCGCGCATTGATGGCGGCGCCAATGAGATCATGAGAGAGGTGATGATGCGGGCCATGGATTTGAAAGGAGACAGAGGTATGGTTGTCATTTACGGTGGTGGCATTGCGGGTGCCGTCCTCGCCAGGCAGCTATCCGGGGATTGTGAGGTTACGCTGGTTGATCCGAACGACTACTTTGAGATTCCCATGGCGGTACCGCGCAGCCTGGTGACTCCGGAGTTTGCCGACCAGTCGATCATCGCGTTTTCGACGGCGCTGCCCCGCGTCAAAGTGGTGCGGGCAAGCCTGTTGGAGCTTGACGCAAGCGGGGGAATGGTGCAAACCCATGACGGCCAGCAGATGTGCTTGAGCGGCGATGTCACCGTCCTGGCGACCGGCAGCCGTTTTGCCAATGCGCTGATGCGGGCCAATGGCGTCACCGCCGGGGAGCGCAAGGCGTTTTATGCCAGGTATCAGAAGCAGTTGGCGCAAGCCGGGCGCGTTCTCATCGTGGGCGGTGGGCCGATTGGCGTTGAGGTGGCCGGTGAAATTGCGGACAACCATTCCGATAAAAGCATCACCATTCTGGAAGCCGGTCCGCGGATTTTGGGCGGCACTTCGCATGAGGCCGCCCGCCACGCTGCGTCAGTGTTGACCCGCCGTGGAGTGACCATTCTGTGCGGCGAGTGTTTGGAGAGTGCAGGCAGCCCCATGACGGAAGTATTTGCCGGCGCCGGCGAGGCCAAAACCAGCAGCGGTCGCGTGATTGCATACGATTTGATCGTCTGGTGCGTTGGGGGCAGGCCCAATACGTCCTACATGACGCCGCACTTCGCTTCGCGATTGAACGATGCCGGCCGGATTCGCGTCACGCCGCAGTTGCGGGTTGAGGGTAGTGAAACGCTGTTTGCATTGGGCGATATCACCGATCTGGATGAAAACAAAATGGCCTGGCACGTCGCGCCCCAGGTCAAAAACGCGGTCTTCAATATCCGCCAGGTGCTGGCGGGCAGGCGTGCGGACGCCTACCTGAAGGTGCACCATCCGCGAACCAACAATCCGATGATGGCGGTCTCCATCGGCCGTCACGCCGGCGTATTGCATTTGCCCCTGCTGGGAGTCATACGGTCGCCCTGGTTGAACCGCATGGCTAAGGCGGGCCACATGCTGGTGCCGAAATACCGAAAGATCCTCGGAGTCTGACGCGCACGCCGCAGCCTGGTGTTGTGGCGAAAGCCCCCCACCTCGTGGGTGTGAGGCCAAACGATGGAGAGGCGCCATTCAACTTGTCCGATAATAACAATGAAATTCAGCTTCGGAAGATGGAAGTCGCGCTGCGACAACATGAAGACCTTTTTCAGGTTATTATCGGGTGTTTCCTTAAATTGCCAAAACCAGTCTCATTGACCTATCACTTGCATGTTCGATTGGGAAATTGTAAGGTTTTGCGAGTCTTAGGGCTGCCCCGGAAGTTTTTTCGGACGGAATCCGGTCTGGAAATGCGGTTAAGCTTCTGCTAACAGCCAAGTTGATGCATTATTCAGGTTTAATAAGGCGTTGCGGAGGTTTGATTACTGCAGCAAACCGTGCCATGATGCGAGCGTCAATTTTGTCGGTCTTAGCGAGTATCCCTGTTGCCCTGGCGAAATCGCGGATCTGGCGAGGGTTATTGGCTACAACAGGCAAGCTAGCCTCGGCCAGGTGAGCAACCAGGGAACGTTCCAGGCCACCACTGCGTTCGACTACGATTAGCTTGGGCAAGGTTTTTTGAATTTTTCGATCAAGCCTGAAATGTTGTCCTCGGTGTGAGGTATGGAATAAAACTCCAAAATCTCATCACCTTGGCTCAGGGCGACATCCAATCGCTGTTTGGACACATCAATGGCTGCAAAGAAAGATTGTTCCATCAGGTTTCTCCTTTATCCCGGCCTTGTAGATGCGGGCTCGAGGCCCAGGCAACTGTTCGGGCTTAGGGGAGAGGCTATGGCGACCACGCTTCACTACGGGATCTATGGCCCAAGGGTGAGACGGTCTGTCATCGCCTGTGTGCAAGCAAATTTCTCGAAGGGGCCTGGCGGGCCGCCTCCGACGGGTCAGGGCTGGATCCATTCTCGGCGACTCCGCTCGGCCAGTCCATACTTTTTGTATCATGTTTCAAACATACAAGAATGAGGGGTGAAGAGTGAAGAGTGAAGAGGGAAGAGGCCGCCTGCCGGCCACCACAGGGCGCATAGAACGCGGAGAAGAACAGTTGAACGAACATACAATAGGACTCTCCGCCTTCCGGCATCCGTCTTCCCTACTATGCCGCCCCCATCCGGCCGACCGGATACCCGGTTCATCTACCGACTGGATTTGCACATTTTATTGAGTGCGCTGTTGAAAGAAAAAAGAGATGTATTGGGACCTGAAGTTTTTTTTACGATCAGGATGCAATTGACAATATCGATATTCCGTTCAAAAAAAAGGGTCAGAGCGCGGATAAGTTCTGTGCGATCAAGGTTTGCAATTCCCTTATAGTGAAGTATGTCGATCAGGCTCTGGGCCGCCTTATTCCTGGGCGCATTATATATTTTTGTGAGGATGTAAACGCACTCGACAATCACGCTCTCGAGAATGACGGCCTTCGTGCTCCCTTCCTTCACTTTGTCAAAGAATTCCTTTGCTCTGAGATAGAGAGCTTCATCATCCCGCATAAGATATCGAATCAGAATGTTCGTATCAGGCAGACTTCTTAGGGGCTTTCTCATGCACCACCTCTTCCCATGCTCTATCTTTGATCTGTTTCATGGAGACATCCGGTTTTACGTTCCCGGCGTATTCGCTCAGAGAGCCGGCGGCGTCCCTTACCGCCCTTACCACTACATCATCATCGATAACTTCAAAATAGACAGCAGTTGCCTTGAGTCTCTCGCGAATCTCTTTCGGGATGGTGACTTGCCCCTTCCTGGTGATCTTCACCGACGCTGTCGCCATAACCGCTCACCTCGCCTTTTCAATTTGGTATTACAAAATCGAATAGTAATACTTTTTCAAGAATGCTGTCAATAGAACTATGGTAAGGATTTATTTAAAAAGACGTACAATTAAAGCTTATCCATCCCTGGGAGGGGCTTTGCCGCGAGGTCCGTTACCCCTAAGGCAAGCCGAAGCGCCCGTCGGGGCACAGTGTCTTTTGCTTTAAAATCAATTAGTTGGAGAAAAGCCTGGATTCCGGCTTTCGAGACTGCGTCGTAATTCAGCAAAGCCCGGGCAAATCTCACGAGACCAAGTTTTGCCTCCCCCTTTTGTAGAGGGGAATCAAGGGGGATTTCAAGTGCCTATGTAGTGTCGGAGAATCAAAATCCCCCCCCCGCCCCCCTTTAGGGGGAAATACGAAAAATATTGCGTTTGCGACACAGTCTCTTTCGCCGGTATGGCGAAATCATCAGCAATTTCCAGGCGTTTCTCCAACAAGAGACCCCTTTTTCATCGCCCTGGCAGGTTATCCGGCCGCTCAGCCCGTTCACGTTCAGAAGGCGTACCCCAGCGTCTCAATGATTTCCCGAGAGGGGCTTCCACATATCTCTACACGAGTCAACAGGGCAGGTAGTGTGACCTCAGCGAGGCATATTGCTTTCCCCTTTCACGACGGACAGCGGCACAGGGTCCAGGGTTATGAGCTCAGAGCAAAAAAGGCCGTTTAATGATCGGCATGCACGTAAAAGGGCCATTTTTCAAAGAACCAGTCAACCCAAAGAAACGGAATGAGCCACCATACGCTCCATACGATGGACTCCCCTTTCAACACTCTTTCACTCATGGGACCGGCCATATGCTCATTGCCGAGGCCCCAATAACCCCAGTTGATCACATAATAGAAAACGTAAGCCAGCGCTATTAATACCACGACCCCAAATGTTCTGAACCAGAAAGCCCCCCATGAATCCTTGTCTGCCATGGGAACCATGTCGTCGAAAAAATAAGCCCAGACGATTGGGGGCAAGAGGCCAAAAGCGGCGATTTCAGCAGCATGTTGCCAGAGAAAACGCATTGGATTCCCTGCTTCCGACGGCGGGAGTTGTTTTGTAATCTCACTCATGTTCAACCATAACGGGGCAATTTTCGTACAAATCACCGCAAGGGCATACGAAATGATCACGACCGAAACGAACGAGATGAGGCCCTTCCAAGGCTGGGGGAGCTTTATACTCGTCCACGGCTTCATTCGCCAGATCTGTACCGTCAGGTATTGGACTACAATCATCCATTGCCAAAATCCGACCACCCAGGAGAGATGGGTGGTTCCGGCTATGCCTCCCCACCAGGGGGTGTTGAGCGCGTAAGACTTCCCGAAAACTACTCCGAAGATGAGGCCCCAGAAAGGCACGATCAGAACGGTATAGAAAAAAAGTGTCAACAGGGTTGACCAGGCAACGTCACAAAGGCCGGCCTGAGGCTGTTGCAGGTTGCTCGGGTAAACAGGCCATTTTGCGAAAAGAACGGCACTAAGGCCATAGCTGAAAAAGCCGATCAGCACGAAGCAAATCACGGCACGTTCTGCAAACAGAAAATCCGGGTTTATCAATGCTTTGTAGGTCAGAGTGTGCGCAACACCTTCGGGCATAGCAGTCTTCCCGGCAGCGGCAAGAGCTTCCAGATTAGGTTCGCTCAGGAAGTTGAATCCTAATCCCAGTATTTTATAGAAGACCAGGTTGATCAATAACCACGCTAAAACAAAGTTCACCACGGTCTCCACAACGCCGCGGAGAGGCTGAGGCAAACTTAGGAACGGCCAGTGTCCGAAAGAAATATGCTGCCAAAGACCAACAATTATCATCGCGCCGATATACATGAGAAAAGGATAAGGAAAATAATGAAATGGACCGCGCAGGTCACTGAATATGTACCAGATGATCCATGCTATCGCGGTGATGACGAGGAAGGAGATAATCCCTGTTACCGGCTGCCCCCAACGAGGTTTTATTGCATGTGCGTCCATAGTGCTTAACTCCGTTGTGAAATGTGAAATCCGGACAAACAGTTGAGATTTCTGATCACTGACTTTGGAGTTCGATGGACTGCGACTTCACCCCCTTTCGATTTAATTTTCTTCTAAAAAGCCCTCTTCGAGGCCACTTACACGTGGGCATATATGAGAGTTACAAGCGACTGTTCTTATGCGCGCACGTTTGTTCAATGAGACCAGGCTGACGCTATCTTTGAACGCCAAAACCCGATTCCGCGTCTCACGACCCTCCTTTCCTTCAGGACGTGGTCAACGTCTGAGATTGCCCATTCTGCTCTATTTTTGATTCCACGAGGGACAAAGCCATGCATTGGTGTACTTCGCGAGAGAGCTTCCGATATAGATGGTAAAAGAAAACGCCCATTATGTCCCTCGCTTGCACCGATCGCATGGAGCGTTCGGCGGAAGATAGTTTCCCCAACCCTTCCTGCCAGTAGTGCCTGTGGGACATGATCACGATATCCTGGAACATGTCACGGTAGAGCTTTAGAACCTCCGGGTCGAAGCCGTCCTTAGGTCCCAATCCGATCTTGTCCATGTCCACGACGACCTTGGCTAATGTCAGGTCATCCTGGGAATAAGTCTTTTGACCATTCCGGATCTCCGGGGTTATAATGCGCCATTCCTCCATCTTGGCCAGCCACCGCCGACCCAGGCCGGTGGCCTTTCGAAACTGCTCATCCCCCACTATCTCCGTGGGGAGAAGCTTATCCACGGGGCGAAAGTAGTCTGTGTGAAGTTGGAGGAACCATTCGCGCTCAGCTGATCCCTTCTCGAACTTAAGAATCCTTTTGATCACCGAGAGGGGGAGAAAGCAGTGGTCCTGGAGCTCTTTGATGAGGCGAATTCGCTCCACATAGCTTGCGTTATACTCCGCGACGTTCTTCCCCAGTTTCCGGGGCCGGGGCAGAAGGCCCTCGCGGACATAATAATGGATGGTTTCCTTGGACACCTGCGTCTGCTTAACCAGCTCGCCGATCTTCACTAGACGCCTCCCTGTGAGGAGCTCGTTCTCCTTTTTGTCAGGTGGGAGAGGGCGCTTCCGGTCAGGCGATCGAGTCCGTCCCAACAAGGAAGGTAGAATTGCTGATGCGCGCATTTTATAAAACACCTAGGCCGGAGTGTCAAAAAAAATTTTTTTGAGTGATAGATATGTAATGATTTCGCGTGACTTTTCCGTAAAGCATGTAGTAATGCTTATCACTATTGCGGACGTGGCGCCCTTCCGGGCGGCGTTTTATCAATTGTGCACTGACTGGAGGCAGCGATCATGGAATCCAGACCCTGGCAGCGGCATTATGACTACAATGTCCCCCTAACAATCCGATACCCTAATATCCCACTGCACGAGTTACTGAACATCCCAACGAGCGCGTATCCCGACAAGCCCGCCCTCAATTTCTACGGGACCGAGATGACGTTTTGGGAACTGCGCCATTTCGTTTTGCGCATGGCCAATGCCCTGGGAAATCTGGGCGTGCGGAAGGGGGACCGGGTCGGCATGAACCTCCCCAACTGTCCCCAGTACCTGATTGCCAACTATGCGGCCCTGTTTCTGGGAGCCATCGTGGTGAACTTGAACCCGATGTACACGGCCGCCGAACTCAAACATGCGACCGAGAAGGCGGGGGTGACCACTCTTTTCACCTTCGATATGGTCCTTCCTAATATCCGTGCGCTTTGTCAGCAGGTGGAGATTCCCCGGGTGATCGTCACCAAGCCGACAGATTACATTACCGGGCTCGGCTGCAGTACCAAGAAGAGCCTGGAACTCGATCCTAAATGGCATCATTTCTCCGAACTGCTGGAGGGCTGCACGCAGACCAAGCGCCCGAGGGTTCAGGTGAACCCGGAAGATCCCTGTATGATTCAGTTCACCGGTGGGACCACGGGCCTTCCCAAAGCCGCGGTCCTCACGCACGCCAACCTCGTGGCCGCGACCTTCCAGTGCGCCTTGTGGGGTGCGGCCACAACCACTCTCACCCCATACGAGCGGCGCAACGTGGTGGCAGTACTCCCGTTCTTTCACGTGTACGGGAATATCGTTGTCATGAATTGGGCAATGCTCAACTGCGCCACCCAGATCCTGATCCCCCGGTTCCAGCTTGACGAGATCATAGGGATCCTCTCAAACTTCCAGGAAATCACTTTCTTCCCCGCTGTGCCCACCATGATTACAGCGCTGGTCAGCCATCCCAAAGCAGCGGAGCTGAATTTGGGCAGAAGGCTAAAGCTGTTGAACTCGGGCGCGGCGCCCATGCCCGTGGAACTCATCGAGCAGGTCAAAGATATGGGAATCCCTTTCAGCGAAGGCTGGGGAATGAGCGAGACAACATCTTTGGGGATTAGCAACCCTCTTCTGGGCCTGAAGAAGGCGGGCGGCATCGGCATCCCGTTTCCCGACACCGATATCAGGATAGTGGATGTGGAGCAGGGATTAGAAGATGTAAAGCCGGGTGAGCCGGGAGAGCTTCTCATCAAAAGCCCCCTGGTCATGAAAGAGTATTATGGGGATCCCGAGGAAACGGCCGGGCAGTTGAAGGATGGGTGGTTGAGCACAGGCGATATCGTGGTCCGTGACGAGGACGACTATATTTTCATTGTGGATAGAAAGAAGGATATGGTGATCGCAGGTGGATTCAACATTTACCCGCGGGAGATCGACGAGGTGCTCTTTCAGCATCCCAAGGTGCTGGACGCGGTAGCCGTAGGTATCCTGGACGAGTATCGGGGTGAGACGGTCAAAGCTTACGTAGTCCTTAGGCCTGGAGAGGCCGCTACTGGTGAGGAGATCATCGCTTTCTGCAAGGAGAAGCTTGCCGTTTTCAAGGTGCCCAAATTGGTCGAGTTCCGGGACGCGCTCCCCAAATCCGCTGTTGGGAAGGTACTGCGTAAGATCTTGAGGGCAGAGGAAGAAGCTAATCGGAAGGTTTGACCGACTATAATGTTTTCGATTTGAATTCGGACTAATGCTATCCTCCCGGCATTTACAGATTCTGCTTCATGCCCGGATAACAATCGTAGATCCTATTTTTGGTGGGCACGGTTTTATCGTGCCTACCCTCTCACTTTTACAAATTAACCGGACAGTAGGGATCCTGGATAACAACAAAAAGAGCTGACTGCTGGTTTGTACCGCTGGGTGTGTACTTTCCAGCCTCAAGAACAGCGTTCAGCTCCTCTTCATTGATCTGTTCCGGCTTGAATTTACGGATGCTTCTTCTTTCAAGAAAAGTTTTAATGGTTTCGTTCGTATCAGTTCGTCTCCTTTAGGGATTATTAAAATCAAATTCCTAAATTCTCTCCAATTCGCCATTCCTCCAATTCCTAAATTCCGCAATTTCAATTGTCAATTTGGAGTCATGTCAGACCAGAACGCCGCCATCACAGGTGATACAAGCACCTGTTGTATAAGAGGATGCATCAGAGACCAGATATAATACTGCGCCGGCCATTTCCGACGGCTCTGCATGTCGCCTCATAGGGATTTGGGCAATAATCATATCATGGATCGACTTATTCTTGAACAACGCCGATGCGAAACGGGTATCCGTAAGACCGGGCAGAAGCGCATTGACACGGATTTTGTGCCGCGCCAGCTCTTTGGCGTAAGCCTGGGTCATAGTAATCACCGCCCCTTTGGTAATCGAGTAGACTCCTTGGAGATTGCCAGGTCGGACACCGTTTACCGAAGCCACATTAACAATGGCGCCTCCGCCTGCCGCTTTCATTAATGGAATTGCACCCTGGATCAAGAAAAACGGGCCCTTTAGATTAACATCTAATGTTTTGTTCCAAACTGCCTCGTCCACACCCTCCATTTCCCCGAAATATGGATTGGCTGCTGCATTGTTGATGAGGATATCCAACCGGCCGTATTTTTCTTTTATGCTGCTGCATAACTGCTTGACGGCGCCGAGATCACCCATGTGGGCAGCCAGAGCAAAGGCCTTTCCTCCCGCCGCGGTGATCTCCTGTGCTACTGCGTTTAGGGCCTCAATTTTGCGGCTTACAAGAACGACTTCAGCTCCGTATTCAGCCAGAGTCTGCGCAATTGCCTGGCCGATGCCTCGACTTGCACCGGTTACCGCTGCCACTTTACCATCGAGACGAAACGACACCATGGCCTGACCTCCTTAAAACAGTGAACAGTAAACAGTGAACAGTAAGAGCGCTCTTTAACGCAATCTGCCACCTTTCCATTCTTTTGCTGTTGATCTTAGCCGGAATGATGCATTAAGTTGTGCGCTATGCATCCAAACCTCATTTTCGGCTCGGATTCTGCCCCGCAAAAACTTCCTGGACAACCCCAAAGCCCTCAAAACCTTACGATTTCCCAATCGATATTACAAGTAAGATGACTGGTGAAATCTTTGTAACCGTAGACAGCGCAACGGCCCAGGTCACATCACACTTTCATGCCCGGTAAGTTGAGTGAGGCCGTGTTGCCGCCGTCAACCGGAAGAGCTTGACCAGTGATATAGCTTGCTTCATCACTTGCCAGAAAAAGAATCGCAGCGGCCACTTCTTCCGGGCGCCCGTAACGCCGCAACTCGCAGCGGCTGCCCAGTTTATCAATCTTTCCTCTTGCCCGGGCCAGATCAAATACGGGCTTGGTCATGCCTGTTTCTATCAAACCCGGACAGACTGCATTGACTCGGATATCATATTCGCCGAGGTCGCAAGCTGAAGTCTGGGTGAAATTAATAAGGGCCGCTTTGCTTGCGCTATAGGCGTTACCTCCTGCCCCGGAGCGGACCCCGGCCACTGAAGCCGTATTTACTATGGCCCCTGTTTTGCGCTCCTGCATGTGCCCGGCCACGTATTTGGTGGTAAATACGGCTCCTAGAACATTTACCCCATAAACTTTGTGCCAGTCTTCCCCGTTTTGCTCTCCCAAAGGCGCCAACTGTCCTGTGATTCCCGCATTGTTGCAGACAATATCGATGACGGCGTAGTTTCGCAGCGCCGCCTCGATCAATTGTTTGACCTCTTCCTCAACGGCCACATTCGTTCTCTGTGTGACCGCCTCTCCACCCTCTTTCAGGACAATGTCCAGAGTCTCCCTTAGCCCTTTTTCATGCCAATCGGCCAGAACAAGCTTGGCGCCTTCCCTGGCGAAGAGAATTGCCGTGGCCCGGCCGATGCCGCTGGCGGCCCCTGTGATGACAGCCACTTTCCCCTCGATACGACGCTTATTTTCCATTTTCAGTATCCTCGTAAGACAGACTAATGAACAACACAGGGCAAGAAAATGCCATATCGATTGCGGGCACCCCTACCGCCTTTAGGCGGAAGGTGCTTCGCGGAGCGCGGAAGGCGACCGCATCGCGTGTCTAATCTGGTCTTAATCTGGGTCATTCCTTTTACCGCCTTTAGGCGGAAGTCGGACGCGTTGGACGCGCGCGGGATGCCTAGCTCCAACATTAAAGTTTCATCAGCAAATTTCTCGTCGTCCTTACTTGGTTGAGTCTTTGCCCCATTTCGCCAGGAAAGAGTTTTGCTTAATTTGGTCCCTATCGTAGCTCCGGCCAAAAGTTTTGACCCTGTTCAGAACCCGCTTTCCAACACGCAGGTATGGGCCGGTGTCCGTACACGCGTGCGTTAGTTGATTTGGACACATGGTTCGCCGGCACGGAGGACGGCGGCTGCCAACTTGCTGAAATCGTTTTTCGCACAACCGGACATTTGTTTTGGCGGTCGCTATGGACTTCAGGAGTCAACGTCAACAACGAAGCGCCCCTCCCCGGTGAAACGGGAAGCGGCACGTGAAACAGTCAACTCTGGAGTTGCAGCGCTTCGCCTTCAGACAATACGGCAAAAACCGGGCAGCGTTGGCAGGGACGCTCGCCCGCACCATCATTGCGCAGGGGCGCACAAGTGCGTGCGCCCCTGCATTTCCGCAGTCTCCCTGGAAAGCCGCTTCTTACAACCCGAGTCGGCATCACTTTTTAGAGAGTACTTTGGTATTAGCGGTCATAGGAGGCTTTGACTTATTTTTCTCCTGCTTGCTCAATGCCTCTCGGTCCCCACCGCTCATACCGGCAATATACCTTACCAGCTTCTTCCTGGACTCGATGTCATACTGGCTGGTGATGGCGATCTGCTCCATAATAGGTGAGCCGCCGCCATGGTAGTTGCCCACTTTGCTTATGCCGCCGGTGGCCGAGCATAGGATGTCGCCCAGGTACCGCCAGAACTGGGCTTGATCTTCCGCCGAAATTTTTGGGTTGCGCTGGGTATATTTGAGGAGCAGGTCTTTGGTCTCGGGGTTCATGAAATCCTTCTCGTGAGGGAAAGTTGCGACTACTCCGCCCGCGATGTCGCAAAGGATCTCCGCTTCCCTGTAAACAGCCTCACCCGACAGGCATCGGCCCACGTTGCAATAAATCGAATTCGGTATATAGGATCCGGGTCCATACGGGACAACACCTATGCCCGGTATGTAAACTTCCGGTTTGCCCAGGTCGGAAGCCGTGTATCCAGCGGCATAACCCAACTCCGTGGTCATGATGATCTCGGACAGCTTCTCCCTGACGTGGGATGCCTTATGAACGTTGTTGACCTCGGCTGCAAGGGCCGCAGTCCCTAAGAGCAGATCGCCGATGGCCGGCTTACAACCTGAATATGAATGCCGGTGAAACAGAGCGAAAAGGAGAGCCAGCACTCCTCCGTGCTGCCATTCACCCGCCATGAACACCCTTTCCCACGGAACAAAGCAGTCGTCAAAAATCATATAGGAATCCGTGGCGCCTTGCATGAACCCTCGCTTGAAGTATTCTCTGGGCCTGAGGTTATGAACGGTCATTACCTGCTTCAGCCCGTCCCAGTCTCCCGGAACGGCAAAGGCCACCGCGTAGTCTTTATCTTCGGGGCGCAATGCCCGGGTGGGAACCACCAGCACCTCGTCCGCCACGGAGGCCTCTGAGATGTGCACCTTGCATCCGCTGACCACTATGCCGTCCTTGCGCCTCTCTTTGATACGCACATAAGCGTCCGGATTCGGCTGCTCGGCAGGCCGCAGCAACCTGTCACCCTTGACGTCTGTCTGAGCGGCACAGCCAATCAAGTCCTCGGTCTGAAAACGCATCAGCCACTTCTTGAAGTTCTCATGGTACTCGGTGGCGCCGCTGTTGACCTTGTCCGCTTCGTATGAAACGTTGTAGATGGCATTAGTGGCGTCGGCCCCCATGCAACGCTGGATGCAGCCGCCCACCCTTTGGCATAGGTGGCGGGTCATGTCCTGCTTCTTGTGCAGGTCATCGGGGTTCTGATGAATGTGAGTAAAACGATTGATCCTCTCACCCGTGAGATGAGAGATAGCCGTAAGCAAGGCTTGATTCTCCGGTTTGGCCGCCTCATCGTACGTGGTCCCTATGGTGTCGAGGCATGCCATCTGCATTTCGTCTGTGCGGTCGATGAGACTGCCGTTGAAATAGATGTTACGTTTCATCTTGGCCAGACTTTGTATGTGCTGTTGCTTCGTTCTCATTTTGTCTCCTGCCTGATCGGGTAATTAAACTCTCTCTATGATCGTGGCCACGCCCTGGCCTCCACCAACACAGGCGTTAGCGCATCCATAGCGTCCGCCCTTCTTCTCCAGTACGCGGGCCAGAGTTCCCACGAGTCGAATACCGGTGGCCCCAAGGGCATGCCCAATGGCGATTGCGCCGCCCATCACATTGACCTTATCCGGATCGAGTCCCAGTTCTTTGATGCAGTTAAGAGCTACAATAGAGAATGCCTCGTTGATCTCCCAGAAATCCACGTCTTTGGCTTGCAGCCCCGCCTTTTGAAGGGCTTTTTGGCTGGCGGGCACGGGTCCCGCGCCCATGACGGTGGGGTCCACACCCGCGAACCCGATGGACTTTATGGTGGCCAGAGGCTTGATTCCTTTTGCCTGCGCAGCCTCCTTGGACATCAATATCATTGATGAGGCCGCCGCATTAAGGGGCGACGAATTCCCTGCGGTAATCTGGTGGTCTTTCCTGTAAGCCGGAGACAGTTTTGCCAGATCTTCGAGCGTCGTGTCCGCTCGCACCGCCTGGTCCGTTTTCACGGTAATGACGGAGCCGTCTGCCTGCACCGCCTCAATGGGCAGTATCTCACCATCAAAGAAACCCTCTGATTGGGCCTTTGCGGCCAGTTGGTGAGACCGCAGAGACCATTTATCCATATCTTCCCTGGTCAGGCCGGATTGGGCGAGCAGCTTTTGAGCGGTAAGACCCATGTTCATGGTCGTCATCATGTCCCAGTGCAAGTAATCCGGGGCCGAGAAGAGGGCAAGGTTCGGAGCGATCAATCCACCCTCTGTCGTTGATAGCCCCATGGGCACCCTCGTCATGTGCTCCATTCCTCCCACCATGACGATGTCCGCGTTGTTGGTGGCAACTTCCAGAAAACCCATATGAATGGCGGCCATGGAAGAGCCACACTGCTGATCTACAAATTTGGCTGCGACGGTTTTGGGGAAGTTGGCCAAAAAAATCGGGAAACGGCCTCCGTAGGCCCATTGTTCGCCAACAGCCAGGGCGCACCCTACGATGAAATCTTCGATTTCCTCGGGTTTTATTCCTGTTCTCCGGGCCAGTTCGGGGAGTAACCTGGCCAACAGCTCATCGGCCCTCATTTTACCAAACACGTCTCTCGCCGGCTCTTTGGGCCGGGAACGTGATTGAGCGGTTCTGAGGTATCCTGCAATGACTACTTCTCTCATTTGCGTCTCTCCTTTATGGTTCGGGTCAGTCGTCGAAGACTTCTCCACTCATCTTTACCGTCAGTCCGTCAGCCTCCATAAGTCTGGCTGCCAGCCCCTGAATCTTGGGCACCTCGTAGTGGAAAAAGTACCGCATAGTATGTAGCTTGCCCTGATAAAAACGTCTGTCCAGAGCAGAGCAGTCCGTCTCCAATGCCTTCTGGGCCGCGATACCCTGTATCAGCCACTGCCAGGCAATGACAATAATTCCGAAGAATTCCAGGTAGAGCGTTGCATCTGCGAGGAACTCTTCCACGTCACCCCGCAGGGCAAATTGCACCAGGTGCATGGTGACACTCTGGAGTTTCTCCAGGGCTTCCTTTAGCCGCTCCGCATAAGGTCTAAGCGCCTCGCTTGCCTTGGCATCCTGCACGGTGGCCTGCACTTCTTCAAAGTAGAGCCGCAAGGCCTGGCCATTCTTCATGACCACCTTACGCCCGAGCAGGTCCAGAGCCTGGATCCCGGTAGTGCCCTCGTGAATGGCATGTATCCTGATGTCGCGGTAGTATTGCTCCATGGGAAATTCCTGACAGTATCCGTAACCCCCGAGAATCTGGAGCCCCTGGCTTACCGCCATGATTCCATTCTCCGATGGATAACTCTTCGCAACAGGAGTCAGCAGATCAAGCAACAGCCCGTACCGTGCCTTTTTCTCCGCATCTTCCGTTCTTGCCAGATCAGCGTACATGGCGCACTGAAGAATAACCGACAGGGAACCCTCTGTCACTGCCCTTTGAAAGAGGAGCATTCTTCTGATATCTGCATGTTCAATGATGGGGATCTGGGGGAGCGTCGGGTCCTTGCTTAACGGCTTGCGGCCCTGGGGCCTCTCCCTGGCATATTCCAGTGACGCGTAGTAGGCTGCCGAGGCAATGGCTGTCGCTTGCATGCCCACGGCTATGCGTGCCTCATTCATCATCTGAAACATGTACGAGAGACCTTTGTGAGGTTCGCCAACAAGATACCCCCGACAGTCGTCGTTTTCCCCCATACTGAGCTGCGTAATCGGACACCCCCGATAGCCCAGTTTGTGATAGACCGCAGCCACGGTCACGTCGTTGGATTCCAGGGTTCCGTCATTCTTGAGCCTTTTCTTGGGAACCAGGAAGAGTGAAATACCCTTGACGCCGGGCGGGGCCCCCTTGATTTTGGCAAGCATCATGTGTACGACATTTTCCACACCATCGTGGTCGCCGGCAGAGATGAATATTTTTTGCCCCCGGATCTTGTAATACCCCTGGTCCGTGGGTTCCGCCCGGGTACTGATGTCTGAAAGAGAACTGCCGGCTTGCGGCTCCGTAAGGGCCATTGTCCCCTGCCACTCGCCTGCCAGCATCCGTGGGATGTAGGTTTCTGTCAGCTCATTGGTTCCGTAAGACAGAATCAGGTGCGCAGCTCCTGTCGTCAAACCCGGATAACCGGTGGCGGAGAAATTAGCGGCTGCAAATACGTAGTTGCAGGCCGCGTGCACGGTGACAGGCAGTTGCTGGCCGCCCACCTCGTACGGCATGGCCGAAGAGATCCATCCCCCCTCTCCCCATTCCTTCATCATGGTCTTGACCATGGGGTGGACCTTGACTTGCCCATCTTCCAGCACCGGGGCCTTTTCATCCATTTCCCGCAAGTATGGATACATTAAGTTGCGAGCCAATTTCAGAGCTGTATCCATCACAAGGTTGTAGGTCTCACGAGTATGGTCCTCAAAATAAGGCAATTGAGACAGCCGCTCGACTCCATGCACCTCATAAAGCAGGAAATCCAGATTCCGTTTACTGACGAATTTTCCCGCCATAGGGTCCTCCGTTATGCTGGGTAAAAGGTCTTGCCGGATTCGGCCATCTCTTTCAGGACAGTTGCGGGTTGGAACCGTGCCCCGTACTGCTTCTCGAGCTCGACCAGCTTGCCGCACACGTTGGCGAGGCCCCACTTGTCTGCATAGCGCAATATACCGCCCCTGTACGGAGGAAATCCGGCGCCGTAGATCATGGCCAGATCCATGTCTTGCGGCCTGTCGCAAACTCCTTGTTCGATCATGAGCGCGGCCTCATTTATTCCGAGGGCGAGCATAGCGTCGACTATCTCCTGGTCGGAGACCTTCCTGGGCGACACACCGTTGGAGCTTAGATAGTTTTGTACGACGTCGACAACCTTCTTGTTGGGTACAGGCCTGGCGCCGCTGTAATCCATGTAACCCGCACCGGTTTTTCTTCCGTAGCAACCCGTTTGATAGATAAGCTCGGTAAGCGGGTGGATCTTGTACCTGTCACCGAGTCTTTTCTCAAATGTCTGGTTTACGCGGTAGTTGATGTCGATACCCGTCAGATCGGAAAGCTCAGCGGGGCCCATGGGCATGCCGAAGTCCTTCATTACCCTTTCCACTTGATTTCCGTCCACGCCGTCCGCCACCAAATACACGGATGCGCCAAAAAGACCTCCAAACTGCCTCGAAACGTAAAAACCAGGCGAATCATTGACTACGATGGGTATTTTCCTGATGGCGCGCGCGAAGGACACCGATGTCGCCAGAGTCTGGTCGGAAGTCTTCTGCGCACAAATGATCTCAAGGAGCTGCATGCGGTCGGCCGGATTAAAGAAGTGCAGGCCGATCATTCGTCCCGGATCTTTGAGCACTGACGCTATTTCGGTAATCGGCAAAGCTGAAGTGTTCGTGGCAAATATTGTTTCGGGCCGGCAGATCTTATCGAGCTTTTTCCACACCCCCTGCTTGATGTTCATCTCTTCGAGCACGGCCTCGATCACCAGGTCCGCGTCTTTGGCGTCCTCCAGCAACGTGGTCGTTTTCAACTGCTTGTCCAGCATTGACTCCAGATCGGCCTGGGTCATCTTTTTCTGCTTTATGGGGTAGTCGAAGGTTTTCCGGAGCGAAGCGATGCCTCTATCCAAAGCCTCCTGGTTGATGTCCCACAGAGTCGTATCAAAGCCCCCTTTAAGCAAAACGCTCACGATCCCTGACCCCATGACTCCGCCACCCAGCATCACTGCCTTTTTGATCGGGGCCGGTTTAAGGCCCTCAATTCGTGGAAGCCGTCCGGCGGCCCTGGTATTCAGGAATATGCCGATCAGGTTCTTGGCTACATCTGAAACCGCGCAATCACAAAACAGATCGCCCTCTTGACGGATATCGGCTTCCATGTCGAACGACAGGCCCTTTTCTACGGCTTCGATCACTTTGAATGGCGCCAGGTATCCTTTGGCTTTCGACATGGCCATGAACTTGGCGCCGTTCGCCATCGCCTTTAGCTCGGCCGCGCTTGGGAGCCGAGTGTGCCTATTGCGGGTTCGCCTGCTCTCAAGCGAGATTGCGCCTGAGATAAATTTGTTCGCCGCCGCCAAGGCAGCCGGCACGAGGTTATCCGCGTCCACCATCTCATCGATGAGCCGTCTGGATAGGCCCTTTTCAGCATCGATTGGTTTTCCGGCGGTCATCATCTCCAGGGCATTGGGAAGCCCAATGAGCCGAGGCAGGCGCTGAGTGCCTCCAGCACCCGGAATAAGCCCCACCTGAACCTCCGGTTGCCCCAGTTGGACCCCTTTGGCAGCGACCCTGTAATGACATGCCATTGCGATTTCGAGCCCTCCTCCGAGCGCATTACCATTGATGGCTGCTATCACAGGCTTGGGGCCCATCTCGATCTGGTTGAGAAAGCCGGACATGGAATTTACTTTGGGCAGCAGGCTCTCTTTTTCCTTCACTTTGTAAATCTCCTTGAGGTCCGCGCCTGCTATGAAGTTTTTCCCGGTGCCCGTAAGCACGACGGCCTTGACGTCCGAATCCTGGAAGCCGCCGGAAATAGCCTCGGCCAGCTCCATCACGAAGTGCTCCGAGAGCTGGTTTACCGGCGGATTGTTCATGAAAAGCACTGCCACACCATTCTGAACTTCTACTCTCACATTCTCGAAGTCAGTCTTCATTCTCAGTCACTCCTTTCGCCGGGTCCGGTCGCAACCATCTGCCGCTCTCGGCCCTGCAACACGCGCTTGGATATTTATTGAGTTCGTTCGTGAGCAGGGCCAGCCATAACCGCTGATGTGAGAAGCTCGGTTACTTGCTCAATCTCCTGCATCTTATCCACCTGAGCCGATTCGCGTAATACCAGCCATCGCATGGACATATGGCTGAAGGCCCCTAGAAACATGTTGCGGAAAACCCTGGAATTGACCGTGCCGCGAAAAACACCGGCGGCTTTCCCCTCCTCTACGACATCCTCGATTAATCTGTAGTAGCTGCGGAATATTTCAAAGGCCTTGGACCTGTAGAACCTGTCATTGATGTGGAGTCGCAGGAGAAACACTTTCAGGAACTCCCGGTCACTCAAAAAACTGGAAAAATGGTGCTTGATCAGTCTGCGGAGCTTGCGATCCGGGCTCTTGATGTCGAATGCGCCGGCGGCCTTCTCCAGATAGGAGCCGAGTCGATTTGTGGCTATGGAAAGAAGAATGTCTTCCTTGCTTTGGAAATACTCGTAAATTGTCCCATCCGCTACGCCCGCCAGACCGGCAATCTCGGATATGGTCGCCTTGGCGAAATCTTTTTCAGCGAAGACTTTCTTCGCCGCGTCGATTATGGCATCCAAACGGTTTACCCGTGCGCCTTCCGGCGGACTATTCGTCACGATCATCGAATCCACCAGATTCACCACATCTTCGAAATCCGACTCGCCCGACTCCACTTCGGGGATTGTCAGGGCGTTGATGGTTTCCAGGTCCAGCGTCCCTAGAATCACATCACGCATAAGCCGAATGGGGGCGTCAACGCGAAATCTTCCTTCTTTGACCCCCTGAGCCAATATTGAAGACACTATACGGGTGTATTCGCGCAGGATCTCATAGGCAGGACTGGAATAAAACGCCTTAAAGGACCGGCATTCCATAAGGAGCAATCGGGCATAAGCGCTGTGGGCGTCATGGTATCGGAGTTGGAGCCATATGACCTTTTGCAGTTGGCTCTGCACGTCCGGGATCCCTGCCAGATGCTCTTTCAAAAGGGCCAGCTGGTTTTTCAATTTTTCGCCGGGCACCGCGAACAGAAGATCTTCTTTGCCCTTAAAATACTGGTAAATAACAGAATCAGTCACACTCGCTCTACGAGCGATCTCAGAAATGGACGAACCGGAAAAGCCCTTCTGCGACATAACTTCTTCGGCTGCCGCCAGGATCTTCCATCTTGTTGCCGAGGCTGCATCGTTTCGCTGGCCCGGTTCAACATCATAGCTCGTATGACCGCTGACTGACTCCATGGAATTTGAATCCCGCTCAATGACGATGAAGTGGTGAGATAAATAGTCTGCCGGTCTTGACAAGATTAGACTAACATGATAGTCGAACCATTGTAAAGAATATTTTTTTTCCAAATGATATTCTTGAACGATGACTGAGCGGTGAATCAATCGAGACAGAACAGCGGACTAAACTGTTTGACTGGAAGGGAATTAGGCTCCGAATTCATACTGAATGGTATTCTACTGATGGAAGGAGACAATAATGCGTAAACGGACACTGAAAACAAAGCTTTGCGACATGTTGGGAATCGAATATCCAATTTTGAGCGCAGGAATGGGTCCCACGCTGATAGGTGAAAATACCGGCGCTCCTGTGGAACTGGTTGTAGCCGTGTCGGAGGCTGGAGGGCTCGGGGTCCTTGGAGGAAGCGGCTTTTCGGTGGAGCAACTCCGGGATGCTATTCGTGAGATAAAGGCGCAGACAGACAAACCGTTTGGCGTGGATCTTCTTCTACCCAAGAGTGTGGCGCCTCAAGCGAGCAGCGGCCCAAAAGAGCTGCCGCTCAGCGAGGTGCTCAAGAAAATTCCGGAGCCGCATCGGGAGTGGATCAAAAAGGTGAGGGCCGAGATGGGGCTCCCTGATGTGGATGTAATGATAAAGTTGAATTCCACCACCAACCGTCCAAAAGAATCCATCCAGGTATGTATAGAGGAACGGGTCCCTCTATTTTGCGCTGGTCTCGGAAATCCAGGCTTCATGGTGCAGGAAGCTCATTCAGTCGGAATGAAGGTGCTCGGGATTACTGGGAATTCCAAAAATGCCCGCCGCATGGCTGAATCGGGCCTGGATCTCATTGTGGCCCAGGGACATGAAGGGGGAGGCCATACCGGAAGGATTGGCACGATGGCCCTGCTGCCCCAGGCGATAGATGCTGCCGCGCCCGTACCGATCTTGGCCGCAGGCGGCATCGGAGACGGCCGGGGTCTTGCTGCGGCGTTGGCCATAGGCTGCATAGGCGTTTGGGTTGGCACGCGTTTTCTTGCAACTGTTGAAGGAGGCGCATTAGACGCCAACAAGCAGCGGATTCTGGATTCAACCGATGAGGATACCCGTGTCAGCACTGCTTATACCGGCAAGACCTTACGGGCGAGCTTGAACGGATATCATAAGTTGTGGGACGAATCGGGTCTCGATCCCCTCCCTTTCCCTACTCAGGTCTTGGTTTCTTCTGCGCTCCTTTGGGGCTTCGTCAAGATCGGTAAGACCGACTATATCGGTGGTCTCGCCGGGCAGGTATCCGGGTTGATCCACGATATTAAGCCCGCGCGGCAGGTCGTGGAGGAGATGGTGGAAGAGGCCGTAGACATCCTGACCAGGAAACTGCCGGCCACCGTGGTTGCCGAATAGATCTCCGGCCGCTTCGTTCACAGTTGCGTTCAAAGAGCGCCTGATAACTCCAGGCTCTGCCAGGTGGGGAAACCTTTCCCCCGCACCCCCACATTGAGCCGCGTAGCGGCGAGGGGGTGTGGGCACAGTTCCGCGCGCTCTTGAAGAATATTACTTGATACTTTCTTGAACTCGGTATCAGGAGGCATGCATGATTGATTTGGACCTGATTGGCAGGAAATGCGGCCCGATCCCGTTCGAGTACACGTGGAAAGATGTTGTCGTTTATGCGCTCGGTATCGGGGCGCAGACAAACGAACTCCCATTTATTTACGAGAATGCCGAAGGCGGGCTGAAGGTCTTTCCGAGCTTTGCCACCGTCATGGGCACAGCCGTGTTTTTTGAACTCTTTAAAGATGTTAAGGTCGACCTTTCCAAGTTTATTCACGGAGAGGAAGCGGTAAGACTCCATCGCCCGATTCCACCCGGGGGGAAAGCCTTGGTTGAAGGAGAAGTCACAAATATTTACGACAAGGTCAAAGGAGCGCTCATTATCTGGCGCCTGCAGATTAAGACTGTAACGGGCGAGCTTTTGGCCGAGGCCGAACACGGCGTTTTTTATGTGGGCGCCGGGGGCTTCGGCGGGGACCCCGGACCCAGGGCCGAAGGGCTTGAGATTCCCGAAGGGACCCGGCCTGATTTTGCCGCCTCATATTACATTCCGGAAAACCAGGCGGCGCTCTACCGCCTGAACGGCGACCTTAACCCTCTGCACCTGGACCCGAATTTTGCCGTGATGGCAGGTTTTTCCCGCCCTATCCTGCATGGTCTGTGCACTTACGGCTACGCAGCCAGGGCCATAGTCCTCAACGCTTGCGATGGAGATGCGGCCCGCTTCAAGGAGTTCAAGTCCCGTTTCTCGGGAGTGGTCTATCCCGGCGACACTCTTGTGACGGAGGGATGGAAGGATAAGGGCGGCCGTTACCTTATCCGTTCCCGCAGCGGCCGCGGCGTAGTGCTCAGCCACGCTTACGCCTGCGTTGATTAACGGAAGATGACTCGACGGATGATTTCAGTTAAAGACCGCTAATCTCAGCAAAAAAGAAAAGGAGGGTTTTATGATTTTGAGGAAAGCTTTTGTCGTGCTGTTTGTAGTACTTTTTCTGGCTGCGCCGGCATTTGCCGCCGATGTCAACGGGGTGAAACTGCCTGATAAGGTGCAGGTCAACGGGCAGGACCTTACCTTCAACGGCGGAGGCGTGCGAACCGCAATGGGTTTTGAGGTGTACGTTGTAGCCCTTTATCTTAAGCAGAAAAGCGCTGATGCAGCAGCGATTGTTGCTGCAGACGAGCCTGTGGACGTCAAGATTGAGATAACTTCATTCATGGTAACCCAGGACAACATGGCGAGTGGTTTTATGGAAGCCTTTAAGCAAACCGCACAAGGCGACATAGCCCCACTCAAAGCAAAGATCGATACCTTTGCCGGCACATTCAAGGGGCTTCGCGAACACGATGTCTATGATTTCGCCTATGTCCCGGGTAAGGGCGTAGAGATATCCGTGAATGGTGCAGCTTCATCGGTGATCGAAGGCCTGGATTTCAAAAAGGCCCTATACGGAATATGGCTCGGAGACAAGCCCGTTCAGCAGGATCTGAAAGCCAGGATGCTCGCGAAATAGCAGCGCCAAGCGGGGGAGCGGGGAAGACGGAAGACGGAGGACGGAGGACGGAGGACGGAAAGGCACAAAGCCTGGTTTCACGCGCGCGAAGGGCTGAGGGCGGAGCGCTTTTCCATACGAAAGGCAACAAAGCATGAGCAAAAAATCTACTTTGAGGGGCTCACAGACTGAGTGGGGACGCATCAAGGCTATGAGAGATGAGGATATCGACACCTCAGAGATCCCTGAGATCACAGAGGAACAGATGAAAGGGTCTACCTTACGTTTTGGCGGTAAACACGTCTCCAAGGGAAAGATGCGCGTTAACATCCTGCTGGATGCGGAGGTGGTTGCATACTTTAAATCCCAGGCCGGTGGAAGAGGTTATCAGACACTCATAAATGAAGCATTGAAGGCAAGCATGCGTGACCGGGACCTGGAATCCACCATACGCCGGATCATACGTGAGGAGTTGGGGGCTTCAGGGTAATTCATGTGATCGCATCGGGGACTTGTCGTCAATGCGGTTCAATTAAGGAATTGAAAAATCCCTGAATCCCCTAATTCCTTAATCCCTAAATTCCTAAATCCCCTAATCTCTCAATCCTGCACCCATTTCACCGTTCAAATTGGCCTTCTAAGCATAAAAATCGCCCCTTGTTTCAATCTTTTGGCTGCTTATTTGGGTAATTGGCTTGGCCCCCGTGCGAACCGTGCGGCGGATGACGGATGACGGAAGACGGAGGAGGGAGGACTCAGGACCCAGGACTGAGGAGTGAGGACTGAGGACTGAGTTGGCAAACCTGAGGACCCTTTAGGACGGAGGACGGAGGGCGGAACCAAAAAGGTCACGAAGGGCACTAAGGAGAGGAGCGGTAGCGGGGTGAAGAACACGAAGGAATCTTCCGAGAGAAACAGCACGGATTCAGGATTTAAGCGCCTAAAAGT
>Ga0181539_1000722_pt1 | contig 39152 bp, 34 predicted proteins | sample PEATcosm2014_Bin_46_FD_119767 | JGI IMG/M metagenome (GOLD analysis project Ga0181539, IMG submission 119767) | Peatland microbial communities from MTU Mesocosm Facility, Houghton, MI, USA - PEATcosm2014_Bin23_60_metaG | ecosystem: Environmental > Terrestrial > Soil > Wetlands > Peat | place... | reverse complement strand
TGGGGCAATTGAGCGGCGTGCTGATAAAGCACATGCGCACGCGGTCGCCCTTGCGCGATTCTTCTATCGCTGGAACCGTGTCGTAGGACACCTGATACCCGCCGTTGGCGAAGCGCACGGCGCTGCCGGAGCCGGCCACGGGCTGATTGGTCGCGCCGTCGACGAGCCGCGTCTCGACCGATTCGATGGTGGTGACGACGCAGGCGCCGACGCGCGTCGGCAGCGCGCCCGCCGCGGCCGGCGCGGCGGCCATGATCAAAACAGCGGCAAGCGTCGCGGCCCGACGGGACATCTCGACCTCCTCGAAAAGCGAGCGGCGATAGGCTGGGTCATCGCCGGACGCGAATGCGCGCTCGCGAGCCTAGGCGCTCCGGCGCGAATATCAAGCTCCTGACGCTCACCAATCGATCGGCGTCTCCCCGCGCGCGCTAAGATAGGCGTTGGCCTTGGAGAAATGCCGGCAGCCGAAGAAGCCGCGCGCCGACAGCGGCGAGGGGTGCGCCGATTCCAGCACGAGATGCTTCCGCCGGTCGATATTGGCGCCCTTGCGCCGCGCGTAGTTGCCCCAGAGCAGAAACACCAGCCCCTCGCGCTCCTCGCTCAGCGCGCGCACGGCCGCGTCGGTGAACTGTTCCCAACCCTTGTTTTGATGCGACCCGGCCGCGCCTTCGCGCACGGTCAGCGTCGCGTTGAGCAGCAGCACGCCCTGCCGCGCCCAGCGCGACAGATCCGTATCGCGCGAGACGGGACGGCCAAGATCCGCGTCGAGCTCCTTGAAGATATTTTGCAGCGACGGCGGAGGCGCGACGCCCGGTTCGACGGCGAAGCACAGGCCGTTCGCCTGGCTGGCGCCGTGATAGGGGTCTTGTCCGAGAATGACGACCTTGACCCGCTCGAAGGGGCATTCGTCGAAAGCGCGAAAAATCCGCGCCGCCGGCGGAAACACTCTTTGCGCGGCATATTCGCCGCGCACGAACTCGCGCAGCCCCGCGAAATAAGGCTTCGCGAATTCGCCGGCGAGGCGCCGCCGCCAGCTGTCGTCGATGCGAACGGGTTTGTTCATGGGGCGGATTTTAGCACAGGGCCGCTGGCGGCGTTCCACCTCGCGTGGAACAATCACAGCTTTTGCGAGAGCCCCACGAAGAACCCGCGCCGCGCCCCATATTGCGGCGCGAACACGCCGATGCCGCTGCCATCGCGCAATTCATATTTGCGGTCGAACAGATTGACGATATCGAACCGCAAGGTGATCGGCTTTTGCGCGGAGACGAGCTCGAATTCACGCGAACTCCCGAAATTCACGGTGAGATAGGCCGGGACGTGATCCATGTTGGCGAAGCCGGAGCGCAAGCCGCTGCCATAGGTCGCGCTCACGCTCAAGAGCGTCTTGCCGAAGCGATAGGAGGCGCCGCCCGATCCCGTCATGAACTGCGAATCGTCGGTGTTGTGATAATTATTCAAGAGATAAAGATAGGTCGCGGGGTCGAGAAGATATTGGTTCGAGACGGCGTCCTTGGCGCGCGTGACATTGACGGCGAGATTGCCATAGGCCTTGAAGTCGCCATTCTGATAGGCGCTTTTGAATTCGACGCCCTCGCTGAACCCTCGCGCCCAATTGAACTGGGTCAGCACCACCGCCTGACCGAACTGACCGTCGTCGATCAGATTGTTCGCGATCTTCGAATAGGCGTCGACGCCCACATTGAGGCCTTCGAACAATTTCTGATCGACGCCGACATCGAAATAATGCGCGCGTTCCGGCGTTACCGGGTTGTTGAACGGCACCGCCGGCTGATTGGTCGTGTTGTTGAACAGCGCGAGATTGGTGGGAGTGGCCTGCGCCTGCATCGGCGGGGTGAAATAGCGCGCATATCCCGCGTGAATGTTCGTCCCTTCGACGGGTTTGTAAACGACGCCGAGGCGCGGGCTGATCTGATTGGCGTCGACGAATTGATAAAGCTGATCGAAGCGCAGGCCGGTGTTGAGGACGAGCTTGTCGGTGATTTTCCACTCATGCTGAACATAGCCGCCAATGTTCCAACCGGTTTTCGCATTGAAGTCCGTGATCGGGAAGGGCGTCGGCGCGATCGCGCCGGTGACGGGATCGACGGGCAAAACAGTGGACGTATTGGTGACGTTAGTCCTTTCGGCGCTGACCGCGAAGCCCGCCCGCAGCTTGTGAGCGTCGTCAATCTCATAGGAGCCGTCGAATTGCGCGCCATAGAGATCGCTTTCGCGCGTCACATTAGAGGCTACGTCGTTGAACACCAGATCGCCGAAGACATCAGGAATGAAATGGACGCTAGCGTGGCGTTGAAACACGCCGAACTGCGCGTCGAATTTATCGACCTTCGTTTGCAGGGCCAGCATGTTATAGATGAATGTGTCGACTTCGTTTTCGTTGAGCGCCGAGGATGGATAAACAGCGGGGCCAAAATCGCCGAGCGGCGTCTGACCCGGATTGTTCGGGATCTGAAATTTGCTCGTGGAGGCGCCGGAAATAAGGCTCAGCCGCGTCGAATCGCCGAGCAGCGTTGAGACATAGCCGAAGAATTTACCCTGTTCGGTGTGATCGTGGATCGCATTGAAACTCGGCGTCGTGTTTTCAATCCCCAAAGCGTTCCAATTGCCGCGCGCGGTTGCAAAATACTGCGTATCGCCGACGCCGCCGCCATAATCGAAGCTCGACGTGATCGTCTCGCGGCTGCCGCCATAGACGCCGACGCCGCCGGATGGCGCGGAGAACGCTCGGCTGGTGATGTCGACCACGCCGGCGGTGCGCAAGCCATATTGGGCCGGCAAAGCGCCGGTGAGCAAAGACAGGTTGCCGACGAAACTCGTGTCCAAGACGGGGCCAAGGCCCGAGACGCCTTCGGGCAGCACGAGGCCGTTGATCCTGTATTGGACATTGGCGTATTCGTTGCGCACATGGAAGCTCGGATTGGAGACGGCGGAGTCGTATGAGACGCCGGGGGCTTGCAGGATCACCTTGTCGATCGGCGTGTTGTCGCCTTGCGGCAGGGTTTCGATCGCCTCGCGGCTGATGGTGAAGGACGAGGCCCCGGTTTTAGGCAAGAGTTCCTCTCGCGCGCGATCGAGCGCCTCGACCTTGCGATCCAATTCTCGCTCGGCGTTCGGGGCCTCTGGCGCGGCGGCGGTTGGCGCCGGCGGCGGCTGTGCCGGTCGAGGGGTTCGCCTCGGCGTCGGCGCGGCGATGTCGATTTCGGGCAGCGCCTCCTGAGCATAAGCGTCGGCGGCGCCAAGGCCCGCGAGCACGGCGAGCGCGAATGCGCCCGCCCGAGCCCGGCCCGCTCCAGCCGCCAAATGCGCGGCGATGGGCGTGCCGCGGTGGCGCCGCAGGGCGTCGGGGTCGTTGTTGCCGGTCATTGGTTCTTCCCGTCAAAAATATTGCGCCGCATCCCCGTTCAGATCGGAAGCAGGACCAATGTTATTTATGCCGAGACAATATCGTCAATCGTTGAAGGCGTAGATTGGAAGCCTTGTAAGGCCGCCTTGTTTGCGACAATCCATATCTATTCCAACGTAGCGCTTCTAACATTGTCGGGAAACGCTAGTTTGAAATCGTTTCACTTTTCAACGAACGGGCGCGGCGCGACTTTTGCTGCGTCGAACCATTGATGGCGTTCGACGCGTTATTCTTGTGTAAGACCGTGTCTTGGATGGATCGGCGAAGCCGGCATCCGAAGGGCGCGCCTCCTATCGAGGAAGTTGAAAAATCTCTTGAGAGACGCGCGGCTGACAAACGCCATCGTCATATTGACAGTCAGATGAGTTATCGACGTTATGAGCGAAGGATTGGATCGGCGATCTTCCAGTGGCAGGAAATTTCCGCCATTCCTCGGAAAGGCGGATGTCGTGCGCGAGACCGAGGCGCCCGGACCCGAGCCATGTTCCCTCCAGCGCTTCATTAGCGCCCTCGTCGCCACGGCGCTGACCGTGGTGGGAGCCTTTGTCTCGACGGCGGCGCTCATCCTGATCGCCACGATTGTCCCGCTGGGGATTGACGCCGCGCACGCCGTCGCGGTCGGTCTACTAGCCAAACAGATAAGTTGGGCCGACGGAAGAACGGGCGCCGCCGTCGCCATATTCGCGGCGACCTATCTGGTCATGGCCATCGGCAAGCTGCCGGGCTACCGGCTCGATCGCGCCGGCGCGGCGCTGCTCGGCGCGAGCCTCATGGTCGCTTTCGGCGTCGTCACGCTCGATGAAGCCTATCGCGCGGTCGATTTCGACACGATCACGCTGCTGCTCGGCATGATGATCGTCGTCGCCAACCTGCGCCTTTCCGGCTTTTTCCGGCTAGTGAACAACTGGGTCGTGACGCGCGCCCGCCATCCAATCGTATTGTTGCTCGCGATCGTGGCGGTGGCCGGCTCGTTCTCGGCCTTTCTCGTCAACGACGCCATCTGCCTCGTCATGACGCCGCTGGTGCTCGATCTCGTGAGCCGCCTGAAGCGCGATCCGATCCCATATTTGCTGGCCATTCCGCTGGCCTCCAATGTCGGCAGCGTCGCGACGATCGCCGGCAATCCGCAAAACATGATCATCGGCAGCCTCTCGCATATCTCTTATGGGGCGTTCGCCGCGGCCTTGTGGCCGGTGGCGGCCGTTGGCCTCGCCCTCACGGCCCTGCTGCTCGCGCTCGTCTACCGTCACGAGTTTTTAACTGGCGAGCGGCTCCCCACCGTCGCGGCGATTCCCGCCCGTCAGCATCCGGCGCTCGTCGTCAAGTCGGTTCTCGTCACACTCGCGATGATGGTCTTTTTCTTCGCCGGTCAGCCCGTCGCCAAGGTGGCGATCGTCGGCGGCTCATTGTTGCTGTTTACGCGCATGGTCAAGGCGGAGAAGGTCTATCGCGAGATCGATTGGCCGCTGCTTTTGATGTTCGCCGGCCTATTCATCGTCGTCGCGGCGCTGGAGGCGAACGTGCTGACGCCGGAAATGATCGCGGCGGTCGGCAGGCTCAATCTCGAGACAACGCCCGTCCTGTCGGCGATCACGGCGGCGCTGTCGAACCTCGTCAGCAATGTCCCGGCCGTGCTCGTCTTGAAACCGTTCGTCGCTCAGTCCTCCGATCCGCAAAGGTCGTGGCTGGTCATAGCCATGGCCTCGACGCTCGCGGGCAATTTCACGCTGATCGGATCGATCGCCAATTTGATCGTCGCGCAGCGCGCTCGCGCCGGCGGCATCACGATCGGGTTCTGGGCCTATTTCAAGGTCGGCGCGCCATTGACCGTGCTGTCGATCCTGTTCGGCGTCTGGTGGCTTTGACCGCGGCGGCTTTAATCTCAGCCTCGAACACGACCGGGCTGAGTGGTTTCCGAGTCTGGCTGGTCCTCGCGCATCGGCTACTGTCGGCGCCTGCGCGCGGGCGTAACCGTTGACGAGGTTGGCCATGGCGTGTCCGCGGCGCCGCCCTTTGCGCCGACTGTAAAGCGTGGCGCGCCGAACGCCATTTCCAAGGCGCCATGGGATCGTTGATCGCCCGGAGCTTCGGTCGAAATCGGAGCGAATGAACAAAGGACGCCGCGATGCACTGGATCGATCCCGCCTGCCTGCCCGAAACCACAGGCACGGTGGATCTCTTTCTCCTCAACCCGCACGGCGAGGCTGACGGACTGATATTGGTCGACGGCGTGGAGGTTCATTTCCCGCCGCACATGGCCAAACTGGTGGTGACGGCGCTCAAGTCAGGCGACAAGGTTAAGATACGCGGCGTCCGTCCGCGCGGAACGGAAATGATCGCCGCGGTTTCGCTGGAGGCCGCCGACGGGAGCCAGATAGTCGACTTAGGTCCGCCACGCGAAGACCATGATCACAAGCCTGGGAAGAAGCACCCTGCGGACGCGCGCAAGCCCATGGATGTCGAAGGAACAGTGAAGCGTGTCCTGCATGGGCCCAGGGGCGAGACGCGTGGCGCTTTGCTTGAGGATGGCCGCATCGTGTGGATGCCTCCTCATGCCGCCGAGTCGCTGCATGATCTGCTGGCTCCCGGCAAGAAGCTGGCGGCGCGCGGCGACGGGGTGACAAACGCGCTGGGCACAGTGGTCGATGCGCATGAAATCGGCGCGTCGCTCGCGCATCTGAAACCCGTCAGACCGAAAAAGCCGCACGAGCACGCCGGGCACGAACACCACAAGCACGACGAACACGCGAAAAAGCACGCGCCAGCGGCATGAGATATTCGCGGCGCTCGTCGTGTGGCGCCCACGGCAAGCCGCGCAAACCGGCGAAGAGGAGCGGCGCCACGAAAAGGTTCAGGTCTTTCCTTGAAGCGATGTGCTTGAGGGGGGATCATGGATGAAGTTGTCGTGAACTCCGCCGCGCCGGACATTCGGTCGACCAAAGCCGGCTTCCGTCCCGTCTCCCTCGACGCCCTCAATTTTCTGCTCGCCGACGTCAACGGGGCGCTCGGGCCTTACCTCAACGTCTTCTTGGTCACCCAGCAACATTGGAGCCAATCTCAAGTCGGCTTGGTGACGACAATCAGCGGCCTGCTCGGCCTCTCGCTCCAAACGCCGATCGGCGCGGCCATCGACGAAACCCACGCCAAGAGAGGCCTCGTCGTTCTGGCGCTCGTCGTTCTGGCGATAGGAGCCACGGCGATATTCGTCATGCCGAGTTTCTGGCCCGTGGCGATAGCCAATAGCCTCCTTGCAATCGCCGGCGACGTTTTCGGGCCTACCGTCGCGGCCTTGACCCTGGGGCTCTATGCCCGGAAACAACTGGCCCGGCGCATGGGGCGCAATTCCGCCTTCGACCATGCCGGCAACGTCGCCATCGCGCTCGTGGCGGGCGCGATTGGCTACGCCTTTTCCCAGCGCGCCGTTTTTCTTCTCGTCCCGTTTTTCTCCGTGCTTGCGGGAATAGCCGTGCTCTCTATTCCTCCCGCCGCCATCGACCATGAGCGGGCGCGCGACCTGGAACAGGGATCGGACGCAGCCGATGCGTCGGCCAAGACCGCCGGCTACAGCGTCTTGGTGGAATCCCGTCCGCTGATGGTCTTCGGCTTGTCCGTCATGCTGTTTCATCTCGCCAATGCGGCGCTGCTGCCGTTGGTGGGACAAAAGCTGGCGGCCGCTTATCCCGAAGAAGCAACCGCGATGATGTCGGCCTGCATTGTCGCCGCCCAAATGGTGATGGCGCCTATCGCCCTGCTGGTAGGACGCACGGCCGACAGTTGGGGGCGCAAGCCATTGTTCCTCGCCGGGTTCGCCATCCTGCCGATCCGGGCGGTGCTTTACACCTTCTCGGATAATAGCTTCTGGCTGGTCGGCGTACAGTTGCTCGACGGCGTTGGAGCCGGAATATTCGGCGCTTTAACGCCTCTTGTGATCGCGGATATCATGCGCGGCACCGGGCGCTATAATCTGGCGCTGGGCGCGGTCGTCACGGCTCAAGGGATTGGCGCCTCCTTGAGCGGCCTCGCCGCCGGCGTCATCGTCGATCACCATGGCTATACCGTCACATTCTTGAGTTTGGGCGCCGCCGCCGCGCTCGCCCTGATCGTCTTTGCCGTTGGAATGCCGGAAACGGCGAACCACGACCAGTGAGCATAGCTCGCGGCGCGAGGAAAATGCGTAAGGCTGGAGCGCGCGAAGTCCCGGCGGAGCGAAGGGCGTTCCAACCCCTCCCGATCAATCCTGCAACGGCCCCCAGGCCGGGTCGGAGGCATAGCCAGGCGTCGGCACCGGGAACTCCGAGCGGCCGAACACGTCGACCATGAAGATCTTCGACCCGCCGCCGCCGCCCCCTGAGTCGCGAAAGAACATCAGGAACAGCCCATTGGGCGCCCAGGTCGGACCTTCGTTGTGGAAGCCCTCGGTGAGGATACGCTCGCCGGAGCCGTCGGTCTTCATCACGCCAATGCCGAAACTGCCGGCGTTCTGCTTCGTGAAGGCGATAAAATCGCCCTTGGGCGACCATACAGGCGTTGAATAGCGTCCGCCGCCGAACGAGATGCGCTTCGCGCCGCCGCCGCCATGCGCGCCCATCACATATATCTGCTGCGAGCCGCCTCGGTCGGATTCGAACACGATCTGACTCCCGTCCGGCGAATAGCAGGGCGCGGTGTCGATGGCCGCCGTGTCGGTGAGCCGGGTCGTCGTGCGCGAGCGCAGCTCCATCGTGTAAAGATTGGTCTCGGAGCCCTCCGACAACGACATGATGACTTTTTGTCCGTCGGGCGAAAAGCGCGGCGAAAAGCTCATGCCGGGAAAATTCCCCACGGCCTCGCGCTGGCCGCTCTCGACATTGATCAGGAACACCTTGGGGTCGCCCTCGTTGCTCATGGCCATATAGGTCACGTCCTGCGAGGAGGGCGAGAAACGCGGCGTCACGACCAGATCGTCTCCGCGCGTCAAATAGCGCACGTTGGCGCCGTCCTGATCCATGATCGCGAGGCGTTTGCGGCGATGGTCCTTGCTCCCGCTCTCATCGACGAAGACGATGCGCGTGTCGAAGAATCCCTTCTCGCCGGTGATGCGGGTGAACACCGCGTCGGAGACGAGATGCGCGACCCTGCGGGCGTTGGCGGTGTCCGTGACGAATTGACTGCCCGCCGCCTGCTCGCCCGTCGTCACGTCGAACAGACGGAAGTCCGTCTTGAGGCGGCCGTCGCCGCCGCGCTGCGAGCGTCCGGTCAGCACGAATTGCGCGTTGATCGCGCGAAAGGCGTCGAGATTGGGTGTCTGATCGGGGTTGGCGACCTCGCCGCCGGCGACGCTCGACCCATCGACCGGTTTGAGAAACACCGACCGCTTGAAGTTATTATTGACGACGCTGGTGACGGTGCGCGCGGCGTCGTCGCCGACGAAATTGGTCACGGCGACGGCGATCGGCTGAAAGCCGCCGCCGGCGTGCAAATCGAGCACGCGCGCGGCGCGGGCCGGCGCGAAGGGAGCGAGCGCCCCTCCCGCGATCAGCGAAACGGCGGCGCGGCGGGTGATAGTCGATGTCATGGACGATTTCCTGCAAGGCGAACGGAGGCGGGATATTCTCCCTCTCCGCCATTCGCGGGGAGAGGGCTGGGCTGGACGTTACATATCTTCCTTCATGTCCAGTTCCGTGACGCGCCAATAGTCGTAATAGGGGGTGAACTCCGCCGGGATCTGCATTGGGCTGCACCGTCGCACGGCGGCCAGCGCCTGCTCGCCGCGGGCCTTCTCGATTGGGTTGGAGGAGGGGTTGAGGAGGCGTGGCTCGCCTTCCAGCGCGCCGACGGGCGAGAGGCGAAACTCCACGCGCGGCACGTAGGTCATGGCGTTCATCGACAGCGCCGTCGCCCAGCATTTGCGGTAATGCTCGACGGTGTAGCTGTCGATGCGCCCTTGCAGCGAAGGCGACATTCTTGCGGCCGTCGCGGTCGGCGCGCCGAGCGAGGCGAGTTGCGTCCGCTCGCGCCCGGTCGAGGCGCGCTGCTGCGGCGCCTCGTGGCTGAGCAGATTGGCGATATTGGCCGCGCTGAACTTAGACTTGGGCGCGCTCTCGTCGCCCGATTTCGGCTTGCCGGATTTTGATTCGGCGGATTTAGCATTGTCGCTCTTCTCCGCTTCCTCGCCGTCTTCGGCTTTTTCAGCCTTCTTATCGAGCTTCTTCTGCTGGAGCAGCTTGGCCACTTCGTCGGTCTTGAGGCGCGGCGTCTCCTTTGGCTTTTCGGGGGGCTTGGGAGGAGTCGGCGTTTCCTTCAGGGCCTTCTCGAGCTTCGGCTTCACCGGCGGCTTGGGCTTCACGACCTCGGCGTCATCGGGCTTGTCGTCGTCGGGCTCCGGGGCGGCCTTGACCTGCGGTTTGACCGGCGGGGCGGGGATGGGCTTTGGCGCGGGCGCCGGGCGCGTCGGGGGCTCGGGCGTGAGCGCGGCGACGCGCTTTGGCGGCGTCGGCGGTTCCTTCACCGGCTTTTCGGGCGCGTCGTCGGCGTTGGGCTCGGCGACGCGCTTGAACGAGGGCGGTGGCGTCGGAATGTCGCGCTTGGCCTCGGCCTGCGGCGGATGCGGATGGGTTTCGACCTGTTCGGCGACTTTCTCGGCCCGCTGCGCGGGCTTTACCGCGCGCGCGGTCTTTTCGCCCTTCATGATCTCGTTAAGCTGCTGGTCCGTCACGATTTCGATTGGCACGGTCTCCGGCGTCTCGGCGAATTTCGGCGCTTGCGCGAAGGCGATCAGCGTCGCCGCCAGCAGCCCGGCATGGGCGGCGGCGGAGATCGGAAGACCAGGCTTCGTGCGCGGAAAGCTCACTTTAGCCGCCCTATTTCTTCTCTTGTTCGGTCACCAGCGCGACCTTCTTGTAGCCTGCCGTGGTGACCAGCGACATGACCTCGGCGACGCGGCCATAATTGACGGCCTTCGATCCCCGCACATAGATGCGCTCGTCAAAACCCTGTTTGGCCGCCTGCTTCAGCTGCTCGACGAGCTGGCCGATCTCGACCGGCTGATCCATCAGGAAAACCTGGCCCTTTTCGTCGATGGCGATGGCGACGGGCTTTTGGTCGATATTGAGTTGGCCCGCCTTGGTCTGCGGCAGATCGACGGCGACGCCGGTCGCGAGCAGGGGCGCCGCGACCATGAAGATGATCAGCAGCACCAGCATCACGTCGATGAACGGCGTCATGTTGATGTCGGCCATCGGGGCGTGCCGCGAGCGGCCTCGTCTACCGCGCCGTCCGCCGTTGTTGCCCGCGGCCTGTATCGAAACGCCCATTCCCTTGGCTCCTCACGCCGCGCGGTCGCGGCCGCCGGCGGTCTGATCGATCTGACGCGACAGGATCGCCGAAAATTCGTCGGCGAATGTCTCCATTCGGCCTTGCGACTTGACCACGTCGCTTTGCAGCTTGTTGTAGGCGATCAACGCCGGAATGGCCGCGAACAGGCCGATCGCGGTCGCGAACAGCGCCTCCGCGATGCCGGGCGCCACGACGGCGAGCGAAGTGTTCTTCGAGGCGGCGATCGAACGAAAGGCCGTCATGATGCCCCAGACCGTGCCGAACAGCCCGATAAAGGGGCTGGCCGAGGCCACCGTCGCCAGCACCAGAAGATTGGATTCGAGCTTTTCGATCTCCCGCCCGATCGACACGTCGAGCACTTTGTCGAGGCGCGTCTGAAGCCCCATGAAGGAGGCGCCGGGGTTTTGCACCGAACGCTTCCATTCGCGCATGGCGGCGACGAACAGCGAGGCGGTTCCCGTCGTCGGGCGCTCCGAGACCTTATTGTAGAGTTCATCAAGGGAATTGCCGGACCAGAAACTTTCGTCGAATCGGTCCATCGCGCGGCGCGCACGTCGAATGAGCAGCGTTTTGTCGACAATGATGGCCCAGCACCAGACCGAGGCGGCGAGCAGGCCGATCATGACCGCCTTGACAACGACATGGGCGCCCCAGAACATCGTCCAGATTGTGATTTCGGCGGCTTGGCCGGCGAGCGGACTCGTCGCGATTTCGGCTGGATTCATGTCGGTTCCTTATCAGATCGAGCGGCCCCGACGCTCCGAGGGGTTGCGCGCTCTATTCCTATCGCGCTCAATTCCGCCGATTGTGGGGCTTTACATTGCGCCGCAAAAACTTTTCAGGGTCGCCGCGATTAAGCAGCTGTAAGGGTTAATGTTTGGTAACCGGGAGTTTCATTCGAGCTTTATTGTCCGCTTTGGATGCGCCGGAATTTTTCGCGCACCTGTGGCGGCAGGCGGCGGGCGCGCCCGCCTTCCACCGCCGCCACCGTGACCCGCGCCTCGACCAGAAGCTCCGCGCCGCGCCAGATTTTTTGCGCGAGCGCGAGCGAGGCCGCTCCGACCTCCTCCACGGAGGTCTCGACGTCGAGCAGATCGTCCATACGGGCGGGCCGCTTGAAATCGATCGTCATCGCGCGCACGACGAAAAAGACCGCGCCGCCGTCGCCCCCTTCGAGCAAGGCGCGCTGGTGAATGCCGAGTTCGCGCAAAAGCTCGGTGCGTCCGCGCTCCATGAAACGAAGATGCGACGCATGATAGACGAGGCCCGAGAAATCGGTGTCCTCGTAATAAACTCGAACCGGGAAGCGATGGGGAAAGGTCATGCGAGAGCGAAGCCAGGAGCCGGATGGGTGCGGAAAACCCGCCGAAAGAATCATAGCATCAATAGCGTCTTCTTCGCCGGGCGCCGGGCCGCATAGCCGAGTCCGGCGAACCCGACGAGCATCATCGCCCAGGTCGAGGGTTTGGGCGCTCGGCCGCGCGGGGCTGGCATTTACATAGATTTCCGATAGTAGGGTTCTTAACCCTTATTTCACCAACCGCTAGCGCGAACGGACCGCCGTGAAGCTGGCGTCGCGCGTGGGGCGGACGTCGATCCGAGAGGGCCGCGTCAGGGGCGCCCTCAGAGTTGTCTGAAAACGCGCCCTCGCGCTTCGGGACGACCTCTTTCGGGCCCTCGGCGCCGAGGGTGAAGACAGTGATCCCTCATAGGATCGCCCCGTCAGAGCGGCTGGACGGCCCTGTAGTAGACGCCATTGTTCCCGTAGAGGGGTTGGAACCAGGAGTCCCCACAAACATAATATCCGCTGCCGCCGACGACCTGGTATCCGCATCCAGTGGGAAGCGCGACCACTGTCGCGCCGATTGGATACGCGTTTGCGGTTGCGACGGCAGCCGCTCCGATCGCGGCGCCGGCGACGCCGACCGCCGCCGCGCCGCAGGCCCAACATCCGGCGCCGTAATAGCTGTTGACGACGGTCGGCCCATGATAGCCGTAGCCGCCGCCCCAGACGCCGCCTGGATGGTAGCCTTCCGCATGCCAGGTGCCGCCATGGGCGCCGACGCCGGCCGCGTGCCAGCCGCCATAGGGACCCTTGACTCCGGCGGCCGTTCCGCCCCTCGGACCATGCACAACGCCAGCGGCGCCGCCGTAAGCTCCATGCACGGAGCCGCCGTGGAAGCCGCCGAAATCGCCTCCATGAAAGCCGCCGAACCCCCCTCCATGAAAGCCGCCGAACCCGCCGCCGCGAAACGCATGGGCGGGGGTCGCGACGAACGCCGCGGCGATGACAGCGGCAATGGCCAAATCGAGTTTCTTCATGGTTATGTCCTCCGCAATCTTATTTCTTCTTCTCGATCGGTCCGGACGGAGATGCAAACTCCATTCGTCCGGCTTTCTTGGCCGCGTCGGATGTGAAAGCCGTCGCCGGAGGCGCTTGATCGAGCTTCCAATTGGAAAATTCGATCATGCTGCGCGGCTTGTCGTTGGTCGAAACCGGATTGATCCAGACGAGGCGCGGCAGCTTGTCGTCGGTCCCGATCCAAATCTGCGCCTGGAAATCGGGGTTCGCGATCGCGACGATGTCGGTGGTCGTCGAGCCGACTTGGTTGGACTTTCCGACGACAAAGGCGGACACGAGGTTTTCTGTGATCGCCTTATAGGGGTCGGCGACGATGAAATCGACGAAAGGCAAATAGAATCCGGCCTTGGCGAAGGCGGCTTCGAGCATGTCCTCGATGTTGTTCGGAGCGGTCATCACCGCCGCGAGATTGTCCCGCGGCATGAAGACGGTTAGTTCTCGGCCGTCGTAGAAGACTTCGGAAGGAGGCCCGTCTCCCGAAGTGACGATCTTGAGTTTGTCGGGACGCGTGAGCGTCACATCGGAACCGACCATGTAGAAGATGGGCTGGTTATTCCTGGCGGGTTCGTCGAACGCCCGGCGGACCGAAAACGACAGGCTCTTCGCCTCGGCGAGCGTCTCGCTCATGGATTTTAGGATCGTGAGCGCTTGGGCGTCGATCCCCGGCATCGGCGCCTGGGTCGCCGCGGCGGGTTTTTTCTCCCGCGCGGACGCGGTGACAGTGACGCCCCCCGCTATCGCATATAGCAGTCCGAACACCGCCACGAAAATCAATCTCATTGTCTTCTCCGTCAAATCCGTGCTTGCAAACTGAACCGGCATCCTCCCGGATGACCTGCGCTTTCAGTCCTAATCTGCAACCGTTTGACATTTATGACAAGCCTGAAGCGCGGCCGTACATCGTGGAAGGACGTCGTGGTGGGCCGGCTCCCCGCCGAACGCCAAAAATTGCTGAGTTCCCAGTCATCGTGACGCATGTTTCCCGTCGCTATCAACGAACTCATGCCAACAGCCGCGGGATGTCGCCGAACAAATCCCACGGAATGGCGACTTCGGCTATCCGAAAGGCGGCGTAGCGGCCATGGCTCGCTACCTTCGCGCCGATTTTGATCAGCTTTTCTCTGAGAGTGGTTAGGGACCAATCCTTGATGGGCTCGGGCGTCGCCAGCGCGCGCGGGAAGTCGCCGACTTATGGGCGAGCGCACGAAGCAGGAGACGTACGGCGGCCGCGGCGAACGAGCGGCGCGACAACCTTGTCCATTTGATCGCGCGCTTGCCCCGTTTGATCCACTGCTCGTAGGTCCCGCGCTTGTCATAGAAACCGACGAGATTTTCGGCGGGCCGCGCCATGTTGGTCAGAATTATGTGTTATCTAGCGAATGCGGGCCAATGGCCGATCCCGTTCTCCGCTTCTCCTCTCGCCTCGGCTTTCCCCGGACAAAGCGGGCGACGAGGCTTCCAAGGAGTCACGACAGTGGCTGAAGTCCAGGGAATTTCGACTCCCGCCACGGGGCTGGAAACGCTGGAGGCGCGCATCTCGCGGCGCGGCGGCGCGGCGCCGGCCTATCTGGCGAAGCCCGCCGGCGCGGGCAATCGCCCGATTATTCTGATCGCGCAGGAGATTTTCGGCCTCAACGAGCATATTCGCGACATCGCGCGTCGCTTCGCGGCTTTGGGCTATCTCGCCATCGCGCCCGATTTCTTCGCCGGAGTCGGCGATCCGTCTCGCGCGCCGGACATAAACGCGATCCGGGCGATCGTCGCCAAAACTCCCGACGTCGCGACGATGGAGGATTTTGACGCGGCGCTGGCTTTCGCGGGGACGCACGGCGGCGATCCGGCCCGTGCCGCGATCACGGGCTTTTGCTGGGGCGGGCGCATCGCCTGGCTTTACGCGGCGCATAACCCAAGTCTTCGCGCGGCGATTCCCTGGTATGGCCGCCTGGACGGCGAGCATACGCCCAATCATCCGCGCTGGCCGGTTGATATCGCCGGCGAGCTCAAGGTTCCGACGCTCGGCCTCTATGGCGGCGCCGATCCGTCGATCCCGCCCGCGCAAGTCGAAGACATGCGCGGGCGGCTGCGGGCGAGCGGCGCGCCTGCGGAAATCCATGTCTATGAGGGCGCGCCGCACGCCTTTTTCGCCGATTATCGCGAGAGTTTTCGTCCCGAGCCGGCGCGGGACGCATGGGACCGGACGCTAAAGTTTTTGCGGGCTCGGGGCGTCGCCTAAAAATCGCTGGCCAGCCCCTTTACTTCCCAGTCGCCGTAGCGCGCGGGGTCCAGCCCGCCGCGCCCGCCAATTTCTTGCGTCGGCGCGTCGGCGTCGGCGCGGCGGCGCTCTCGCGCCTCCTCCAGCGCCCGCCGGGCCGCCGGAGAAATCGCGCGCCGCGCGCCAACCTCCTCAAGCGTCTCGGCTTTAGCGCTCTCGCCGCGATCCGCGGCGGATGGATCAGTCATCGTTTCAGCCTTTCCTCGCCCGCCTTTGGCCCGTCTGTGCTATGATTCGCGGCCATGGGCCCGGAGGCGGTTGTTAGTGACGAACGATTCTAAACCATTATCCAATAGGTCCAAACCCGGCGCGCGCACGGCGAGCCGCCAGGGCTTCGTTCCCGCCGAAGCGGCGCGCATGGCCGAGGCCATGAAGGTTCCCGGCCTGCCGGCGCGCCTCGCGGCGGCGCACATCCTCGCCGATGTCGTGCAAGGCGGCCATCGTCTCGACGAATGTTTTTCGCCGCTCGCGGTGCCGACGCGGCTCACCGGCCTCGACGCGCGCGACATCGCGCTGACCCGCTCGATCACGACGGTCGCGCTACGCCGGCTCGGACTGATCCGCCGGGCTCTGGCCATTTTGCTCGACAAGGGCCTGCCGCGCCAGGCGGTTCGGTTGGAATGGCCGCTGATCGCCGCGGCGGCGCAGATTCTCTTTCTCGACGCCGCCGATCACGCCGCCGTCGACCTCGCCGTGCGCGCGGTGCGGCTGGAGCCCAAGAGCGCCGGCTTCGCCGGGTTGGTCAACGCCGTGCTGCGCAATCTGACCCGCCAGCGCGAGGAATTTCTGGCGCTCGCCGAAAGCGGCGAATTCGACGCGCCGCCCTGGCTGGCGCAGCGCTGGCGCAAAACCTATGGCGACGCGGCGGCCAAAGAGATCATCGCCATGCAGATGCTGGAGCCGCCGCTCGATCTTACGGTCAAATCCGACCCGGCCGACTGGGCGCGCCGCCTCGATGGCGTCGTCTTGCCGACGGGTTCCGTGCGTCTGTCGAGCCGCCTCCCGATCGCGGAACTCGACGGCTACGCCGAGGGCGAATGGTGGGTGCAGGACGCCGGGGCCGCTCTGCCGGCGCGCCTGCTTCGCGCGCGGCCCGACGAGCGCATCCTCGATATGTGCGCGGCGCCCGGCGGCAAGACCGCGCAACTCGCGCTCGCCGGCGCCAATGTCACGGCGCTCGACCGCTCCGCCGAGCGTTTAAAATTGCTCGCCGCTAATCTCGGACGGCTTCAACTGCGCGCCGACATCGCCGTCGCCGACGCGACGAGTTTTTCCGCGCCGCCCTTCGACGCCATTCTGATCGACGCGCCCTGTTCCGCGACCGGGACGATCCGCCGCCACCCCGACGTGGCCTGGACCAAAAAGCCGGGCGATGTCGAAACGCTGGCGCTGCTGCAAACCAAAATGCTCGACCGCGCGGCGACGCTGACGCGCCCTTCCGGCCGCGTCGTCTATTGCACCTGCTCGCTGGAGCCCGAAGAGGGCGAGGCGCAGATCGCCGCCTTCCTGCGCCGCAACCCCGACTTTAGACGCGATCCGATAGACCCGGCGGACGAGGCGATTCCCGAGAACTTCGTCAACGCCGACGGCGACCTGCGCACCACGCCGCAAATGCTCCCCAACCCCGACCCGCGCCTCGCCGGCGTCGACGGGTTTTTCGCGGCGCGGGTTGTAAGGCGAGGGTGAAGTGCGCGCTTAAGTCTTCCAGCGGCGCCCTTTTTCCACTAAACCTCCCGCGCGCATCGCCAAAAGGGAACCCAAAGCCAAATGATCGGACGCCTTAATCACGTCGCCATCGCTGTCGCGGATATCGAGAAAGCCTCGAAGGTTTATGCGGTCACGCTCGGCGCCAAGGTCACCGCGCCGGAGATTGTCGCGGAGCATGGCGTCAAGGTTGTTTTCGTCGAACTGCCCAACACCAAGATCGAGCTGCTCGAACCCTATGGCGAAAACTCGCCCATCGCCGGCTTCGTCGAAAAGAACCCGGGCGGCGCGATTCATCACGTCTGCTATGAGGTCGACGACATAATTAAGGCGCGCGACCATCTTAAGGCGGAGGGCGCGCGGGTGCTCGGCGACGGTTCGCCGAGGATCGGCGCGCACGGCAAGCCGGTGCTGTTCCTGCACCCCAAGGATTTTTGCGGCACGCTGGTCGAACTCGAACAAGCGTAAGCGGTTAGGCAAGGGATGTCATGCCCATTCAAACGCCCCTGGCGGTCGCGATATTTCTGACGATCTGGTGGATCGTGCTGTTCGCCATTCTGCCGTTGGGCGTGCGCTCATTGCACGAGGACGGCGAAACGCCGGCCGGGTCCGATCCGGGAGCCCCGATGGCGCCGATGCTGTTCAAGAAGGGTCTTATCACCACGGGAGTCTCGATCGTGGTGTTCGGAGCCTTTCTGCTGATCGTCAAGGCGATGGGCTAGGGAGAGCCCCGGGGGGCTCTTCGCGCGTAAAGGGTTCCCTTCGCGACTAAAGCGCGGTAAACGGCGCGTTGCGATAGGGCGCGCCGGCCAATCCCGCGAATAACGGAATTTTCAATGACACAAGAATCGCCAACGACTTCCCTGCCGCACGCCGGCGTCCTCAAGGGCAAGAAGGGCCTCATTCTCGGCGTCGCCAATAATCGCTCGATCGCCTATGGCATCGCCAAGGCCGCGAGCGAGGCGGGCGCGGAGCTGGCGCTCACTTTTCAGGTCGAGGCGCTGGAGAAGCGCGTGCGTCCGCTCGCCGCCGAGCTTGGCGCGGTCGTCGTCGGCCGCTGCGACGTAGCCGAGAGCGACACCATCGACGCGGTTTTCGCCGAGGTCGAGAAGCTCTGGGGAAAGCTCGATTTCGTCGTGCATTGCCTCGCCTATTCCGACAAGGACCAGCTCGACGGCCGCTATGTCGACACGACCGCGGAGAATTTCAACCAGTCGCTGGCGATCTCCTGCTTCTCCTTCACCGCCATCGCGCAGCGCGCGGAAAAGCTGATGAAGGACGGAGGCTCTCTGCTGACCCTCACTTATTACGGCGCCGAGAAATGGATGCCGCATTATAATGTCATGGGCGTCGCCAAGGCGGCGCTGGAAGCCTCGGTGCGCTATCTCGCCGCCGATCTCGGCGTGAAGAACATCCGCGTCAACGCCATTTCCGCCGGGCCGATCAAGACGCTGGCGGCCTCGGGCATTGGCGATTTCCGCTACATTCTGCGCTGGAACGAGTATAATTCGCCATTGCGCCGCGTCGTGACCATCGAGGAGGTCGGCGAAACCGCCGTCTATCTGCTCTCGCCCATGGCGCGCGGCGTCACGGGGGAAATTCTCCACGTCGACGCTGGCTATCACGTCGTCGGCATGATGCACCCGGCCGCCGCGCCCAGGATGGCCGATTTGCTGGCGATGTTGCCGCAGGAAAAATGACGCCGCGCCGTCGCGAAAACGGGGCGGCGCGATCGAACGACGCCCCTCTCACGGCAGGTGAACCCAAGAAGTGACCTTTCTTTCAACCAGTCCCGCGCTGGCCCGCGCGCTCAAGGAGCGCAACTACGCCGATCCGACGCCGGTGCAATCGGCCGTGCTGGCGAAGCAGACGGAAGGGCGCGACATTCTCGTCTCCGCCCAGACCGGCTCCGGCAAGACCGTCGCCTATGGCCTCGTCATGGCCGCGACGATGCTCGGCGACGCCGAAAAAATGCCGCCGGCCGGCGCGCCGCTGGCGCTGATCATCGCGCCGACGCGCGAACTCGCCATGCAGGTGCAGCGCGAACTGGAGTGGCTGTATCAATACTCCGGCGCGCGCATCGTTTCGTGCGTTGGCGGCATGGACAGCCGGCTGGAGCGGCGCAAGCTCGGCGAGGGCGCGCATATCGTTGTCGGCACGCCGGGGCGGCTGCGCGACCATATCGAACGCGGCGGCCTTCCGACCGCCTCGCTCCAGGTGGTCGTGCTGGACGAAGCCGACGAGATGCTGGATCTCGGCTTTCGCGAGGATCTCGAATTCATTCTGGAGACGACGCCAAAAGAGCGGCGCACGCTGCTGTTCTCCGCCACCATGCCCAAGGGCATCGCCAATCTGGCCAAGCGTTACCAACGCGACGCGCTGCGCGTTGAGGTCGCGGGCGGCGCGCGCGGCCACGCCGACATCGAATATCGAGTCATTCGCGTGGCGCCCAAGGAGATCGAGCACGCCGTCGTCAATCTGCTGCGCTTCGTCGAAGCGCCGACGGCGATCGTGTTCTGCAACACCCGCGAGGCCGTGCGCCATTTACAGGCGACGCTGCTGGAGCGGGGTTTTTCGGCGGTGCTGCTGTCGGGCGAATTGAGCCAGCATGAACGCAACCAGTCGATGCAGGCGCTACGCGACGGACGGGCGAAGGTTTGCGTCGCCACCGATGTCGCCGCGCGCGGCATCGACCTGCCCAATCTCGGCCTCGTTATCCACGCCGAATTGCCCAATGACGCGGAGACGTTGCAACATCGCAGCGGGCGCACGGGGCGCGCCGGACGCAAGGGGGTCAGCGCCTTGCTGGCGCCGCCGGCGCGCCAGCGACGCGCGGAGGCGCTGCTGCGCGACGCCGGCGTCCATGCCCGCTGGAGCGGGCCGCCCACGGTGGAGGAGATCGCCAAGCTCGATCAGCAGCGCCTGTTGCAGGATCCGCTGCTGACCGAAGATCCGTCGCCGGAAGAACTGGAACTGGCCCGGCTTTTGCTTGCCGAGCGCGCGCCAGAACAACTCGCCGCCGCGCTGGTGAAACTCTATCGTTCGCGTCTGCCGGCGTTGGAGGAAGTCGAAGATCCGGGAACCGGGCCGAGCCCGCGCGAATCGCGCGAAAAGCCCGGGCGCGGCGCGCGGGAACCTCACGAAAAATCCGCGCGCGGCGCGCCCGGGCGTGTCCCAAAGACCGCCGCCGCGCGTTTTCCGGAAGGGGCGGCGTGGTTTCGGCTCGACATCGGCCGCGCCAAGAACGCCGATCCCAAATGGCTGCTGCCGATGCTGTGCCGTAAGGGCGACATCACCAAGCAGGACATCGGGGTGATACGCATCTTCGATAAGGAGACGCAGTTCGAGGTGTCCGAGGCGGCTGCGGCGCGCTTCGCCGCCAATATGCGCCGTCCAGGCGGCGAACCGGTGCGGGTCGAGCGGATGAACGAGGGGCCGGCGGGCGGAGACACGGCGCAAGACGCTAGCCCGAGGCCGAAACGCCGCCCGAAGGCCGATCGATCGCGCGCCTGAAGCTAGAGTTGTCGCGCTTTCCAAGGGGAAGCGGCCGTCCACTTTTGCGAAAAAGCACTCTGGCGGCCCGCGTCAACAAAATTGACGCCGCTCACCCGCGAACCCAAAGGCGCGCGGTCCGGGACGCGGTTTGGACCGCAGGCCTCGCCTCGAGCCCCTGACCCTTCGGGTCAGTCGACTTTGCGTTGTTGCGGCGGCGCGTTCTCAGCGAGTTCCTCGCGCTTGCGGAAGCGCAGGACGGAACCGGGAGCCCGGTTGCGCGAATTGATTCGGATGCGGCCGGTGCCGGTCAGCACATAATGGCCGCGGCTGTCGTCCCAGCGCATCAGATCGGCTTGAATGGCCGTCTGACGCAGCACCATGGTCATGGGATCTTGCACATGAGCCGGGGCGACGTCTCCGTGGACGTCCACCTTACGCAGCGCTTCGACCAGTTTGATTTCGTGAGTGTCGGTCATCTTGCTCTGAACATGGCGCCAAACGGCTTCGCCCGCAAGGTCCTTGCCGCGCGGCGCCCGGAAGAAGGCGAGCGCTCGCGCCGCGCTCCCTTGGCTTGGTTAGCGCTCTCTTCGCCGCCAGCCGGCAACCTCGGCCTCGATTTGTTCGCCGGTCGCGAAGTTTCGCCAACTGTCGCCCACGCGGCGGCAAGGGAAGGGCAGGACGTAGGTCCCGTTGTGATCCAGGCAAAGCAGTTCCACCGCCGCTTCGTCGTTCGGCAGGCGGTCAGCGATGAACTCGGCGATTCTGTCATTTAGGGACGTCAATTTTCCAGCCTATTGTTGGAGGGTCGGTCGGCTCCCGCGCTTATTTTCGCCGCCGGACCAAGCTGGCGCCGAAAAGAGTCCGAAGGATGACGCGATCATGGTCGAGCTTTCGCCCGCGGCGCGGCTCATGCGCTAAAACGGGGCGCGGACGGTGTTTCGACACACATCCACGCCCCAGAGGGCTGACACCAATTATTTTGTAGGTGGGTATGCGGCGGGCCAAACGCAAGCGCGTCCACGCCGTCACTTCCTCAAGAACGGCGCCATTCCCGCCCGCGCCAGCGCGTCGGCCCGCTCGTTCATTTCGTCGCCGGCGTGGCCCTTGACCCAATGCCAGGCGACCTCGTGCCGCTCGAACGCCTCTTCGAGCCGTCGCCAAAGCTCCACGTTCTTGACCGGCTTCCTGTCGGCGGTTTTCCAACCGCGCGCCTTCCAGCCGGCGAGCCATAGCGTCACGCCGTTGCGCACATATTGCGAATCGGTGTGGAGATCGACCGCGCAGGGGCGGGTCAATGTCTCCAGCGCGACGATCGCGGCCATCAGCTCCATGCGGTTGTTGGTCGTCGCGGGCTCGCCGCCCGAGAGCTCCTTCTCGCGTTCGCCAAACCGCAGTATCGCGCCATACCCGCCCGGCCCCGGATTGCCCGAACAAGCGCCGTCGGTCCAAATTTTTACGCGCCCGGTCATGGTCGGTCCTTTATCGTGGGCGTCCCTAAGGGACGGCCAATGACCCGTTCCTTGTGACGGAGACGGCGGGTCGGTTCGAATTTCGATTTTTGAATAACAGCGGCCTTGGCGCAAAAACAGGACGAGATTTGAAGCAAAGGCTCGGGCGTCCCGTCGACCGCCGTTCGTCACTGCGGGCTTCGCCTCGAAATCAGAGCGCGACCCGATCAGGGAGCGGGCCGTTAGACCTGTTTTCCGTAAGATCCTGTGATAATTCCGCTTCGAGCGAACGGGTATAGTCGGCCCAGAGCGTCGCATATTCCGGCGTCGTCGCCAGGAGTCGTTCGTGGGAGCCGTCGCCGACAAGACGCCCCGCTTCGAGCACAAGAATACGATCCGCGTTGCGAGCGGCGGCAAGATGGTGCGTGACGAGAATGAGCAGGCGATCCCGTCCCCATCGCTCCAGTCGCTTTTCAAGCGCGACGGCGGCCTCGGCGTCCAGAAAAGCCGTGGGTTCGTCGAATAGAGCGATCCTTGGATCGCGGACCACCGCCCTGGCGATTGAAAGACGCTGGCGCTGACCGCCGGATAAAGAGCGGCCATTTTCCGAAAGCTCCGCGTCGAGACCTCCCGGAAGCGCCTCGACGAATTTTAACGCGTCCGCGAAGCGTAGAAATTCCCTGAGCGCCTCGTCGTCACGGATGCGGACGCCGGCGGCAAGATTGTCCCGTATCGTCCCGCTAAACAGAACCGTATCCTGCCCGACGACCCCAAGCTGGCCGCGAAGCCAGCGGGGGTGGTAATCCTTGATGTCACGCCCGCCAATCTCCGCCGCTCCCGAGAAGTCGCGCCGAAGACCGAGCAGAATTTGGATCAGCGTCGATTTGCCCGACCCATTGCGCCCAACAAGCGCGACGACTCCCGTTTCGGGCAGCACAAGGTTGATGCCTTCCAACGCCGGGCTGGCCGCGCCCGGATAGGTGAAGGACACATTCGACAGCCTCATGCCGCCCGTGGCGAAGCGGCGAAGCGGCCGATGGAGACCCGCCGTCTCTTTTGGCTGGGCGAAGAAGTCAGCCAGCGGCCGAATCGCGGCGTTCGCTTCCAGATAGGCTTGGTAATGAGCATTGGCGCTGAGAATCGATCCCGTGACTCGCTGGGCGATCAGTTGCAGCGCAAGCAATTCGCCGACGGTGATATGCCCTTCCAGCATGCGCCAGCATCCAAGTCCCAGCACGACAACGGTGAGGAGCCGCGAAGCGATCTGCCAGCGGATCCTTAATTTGACGCTCCTCAACATCACGGCTTTCAGATGGGTGAGCATCGCATTCGTCACCGCGCTCCACCGTCGCAAGCGAGACGCCTCAAGAGCGAGCGCCTTGACCGTGGCTATTCCGCTTACGGACTCGGAGAGAACGTTCTGCCGCGCGCTTATCGAGGCGTAATAAGTGTCGACGGTTCCGGAGAAGGTGCCATATTGCTTGCGCGTAATGAAGACGAGAAGCAGAGCCGTGACTAAAAACGCGCTCGCGACAACGACGTCATAGTAAAAAGCCAGCGCCAACGCGACCACGGCGCCGCCGCCATCGAAAACGAGGTCGGGAAAGTTTTGGAGCGCGAAATCCTGGATTTTCGAGGCTTGCTGAAAATGGTTAAGCACTTCGCCCGCGCGGAATTGCGAGCCGTCGATCCGCACGCGCATTAAATGAGCGAAGGCGCGACGCGAAAATCGTCGGCTGAGAAAGAGCATGAGATCAATGAGGAGGCTTTGTCGCCGAGAGGCGATGACAACCTCGACGCCGATTGATGCGATGGCGAGACAGGCGATCCCGCCGAGTCTCAGGTCCGCGTGTTTGGTGACGATCGCGTCGACGGCCGTTTGCACGGCGACGGGAAAGACAAGGGCCACGGCGTAACTGGCCCCGGTCAGCGCGAGCAGTATCAGCGCCTGTTTCCGACGAAGAAACAACGAATGGGCGATCCACGACCATCCAAAGGCGACGTTGTCGCCGTTTTGGTTGAAAAAATTACGCATGAAACTTCCTTTGGCGCGGAGCTGACCGGCGTTCGCCTTATCGCTCCAAACTCAAGCTCTAATATTCGACAGTTTGCTCTTCCGGCAAGCCTGAAACGCCGCCGTGCATCTTGGCCCGGAATGGGATAGGGTTCCCGTGGAGCGTCAACGTCCGTTGGCGCGAAGCCGGAATTTCAAACCCGGCCCCTACCCATGGGCTTCCCTATGGACGCCCTACGGATCGACGCCATAGTCCCGCGGGTCGGCGATTGACTGATGGAAGCGCAGCTTAGTCAGATATTCGCGCGGGTCTTTCGGGCGCACCAAGGCGCCGGGCGGCACGTTGAGCGCGTCGACGAAGCGGGTGAGCAGGAAGCGTAGCGCGGCGCCGCGCGCGAGCAGCGGAAAGGCCGCGAGTTCCCGGGCGCTCAAGGGACGCACGCGGCGGTAGGCGTCGATCAAGGCGCGGCCCTTGTCTTTGGCGTAGACGCCGACAGTGTCGAAGCACCAGGCGTTGAACGAAATCGCGAGGTCGTAGGCGAAGGCGTCGTCGCAGGCGAAATAAAAGTCGATCAACCCCGAGAGGCGATCGCCCAGAAACAACACATTGTCGGGAAAAAGATCGGCGTGGATGACGCCGGAAGGCAAATCCTTCGGCCAGTCGCGTTCGAGCAGGTCGAGTTCCTGCGCGATCAGCCGCCGCAACCCCGGTTCGATCTCGTCGGCGCGGGCCGCCTGCGGCTCGAACAGCTTGCGCCAGCCGCCCACCGAGAGCGCGTTCTCGCGGGAAAGCCCGAAGCCCGCGCCGGCGAGATGCAGCCGCGCCAGCGCCTCGCCAAGCGCGGCGCAATGCGCGGCGTCCGGGTAGTGGATGGAATAGCCGTCGAGAAAGGTGACGATCGCCGCCGGCCGGCCGGCGAGTCGTCCGAGCGCGTTCCCGGCATGGTCTCGGACCGGCAGCGGACAGGTCACCCCCGCCGCCGCGAGATGCTCCATAAGCCCAAGAAAAAACGGAAGATCGGCTTCGGCGACACGCTTCTCGTAAAGCGTGAGGATAAAGCTCCCGGCGTCGACATGCAGATAGAAATTGGAGTTTTCGACGCCCTCGGCGATGCCCTTGAAGGACAAGAGGCCGCCGAGATCGTAATGGCTGAGGAAGGCGATCAGATCCTCGTCGTCGACGTCCGTATATACGGCCATGGCCTTCGCTTAGGTTTCGAGCGGTCGGGGCGGGCGGCGATCAGGCGATCGCCCGCAACTCCTTAGGCAAGGGGAAGGACACGTTTTCGTCCGCGGCGGAGAGGGTCTCGACTTGGATATCGAAACGCTCCGCGAAGGCGTCCATGATTTCCTCGACCAGAACTTCGGGAGCGGAGGCGCCCGCCGAAATGCCGAGCGAAGAGACATTGGCGAAAATGCTCCAGTCGATGTCGCCGCGCGCCTGAACGAGCTGGGCCGGCACCCCGCAACGCTCCGCGACCTCTCGCAGCCGCTGCGAGTTCGAGGAATTGGGCGAGCCAACGACGATCACCGCTTCGACAAGCGGCGCCACCTTTTTAACGGCGGATTGTCGATTCGTGGTCGCGTAGCAGATGTCTTCCTTATGCGGGCCGACGATCGTCGGGAAACGGCGCGTCAGGGCCTCGATGACTTCCTGCGAATCGTCGAGCGAGAGCGTCGTCTGGGTCGCATAGGCGAGATTGCTCTGGTCGTCGAGCCGCAGATTATCGACATCCGCGACCGATTCGATCAGAATGACCGCGCCCTCGGGCAGTTGCCCCATGGTGCCGACGACCTCGGGATGGCCGGCATGTCCGACCAGCAGCACGCGCCGGCCGCGGCGATAATGAATTTCGGCCTCGCGATGCACCTTCGTGACCAGAGGACAGGTGGCGTCTATGGCGAGAAGATTGCGCTTCGCGGCGTCGGCGGAAACGGATTTGGCGACGCCATGGGCCGAGAAAATCACCGGCGCCTTGGTGTCGGGAATCTCCTCTAGCTCCTCGACGAAAATCGCGCCCTTGGCCTTGAGCATCTCGACGACATAGCGATTGTGAACGATTTCATGCCGCACATAGACGGGCGCCCCGAAAATCGACAGCGCGCGCTCCACGGCGTCGATGGCGCGTTCGACGCCGGCGCAAAAGCCGCGCGGCGAACAAAGAAGAATTTTGAGCGGCGGTTTCTCGCGCCGAGGCTGCACATTCATTTTCGCGCCTTCCGCAAGGAGCTTCGTTGTCCGCGACCGAACGCCGGCGAGCGGCCATGTCGAAAAAGCGCTGGACGCGCCCGTTGGCGCGAACTGATGTAGCGCCGGGGCGAAGGTGTCAAGCCGGGCGCCTTGGCGGCGCGCTCCGAAGGCTTGACCTTAGGGCGAGGGCGGCTGAGGATAATTCCTCTAACTATATATTGCAAATTTATTTCATCAAACCGCGCAATTGCGACGTTCATCCATGTATTTCCAAATGTATAAATTTGTACGGATTAAGCTAATTATCTGTCTGGCCGCTTCATGGCACCGCGCGGCGCGCGAGACTCCCAAATTAACCATGGCCTATATTTTTGTCGACAATCTATATGCCTGTAATGAGAGATTTTTAAAGAAGACACACGACGATGCGCGGATCAAAGTCCATCCGGCGCCGGAGAACTCCCCGTGCAAAAGTTTTGTCGCGAACTCAAGGCCTTCGAATCCGACACGCGCGGAAACGTGACGATCCTGAGCGGGTTGGCCCTCACGATGTTGATGGCCTTCGCGTCGCTGGGCGCGGAATATGGCGCGGGATTGCTCCTGCAATCGGAGAACCAGCGGATCGCCGACTCCGCCGCCTTTATCGCCTCCACTTATTGCGCCGCCAACAGCGAGTGCTCGACCACCGCGACGCTGAACACCGTGAAGGCGATCGCGCAAAACATCGGCGCGCTCAATGGAATCCCCGGTGTGGACGTGACGTCCGCCATCGTCGCCTCGCCCAGCGGAACTTCGGGCGCCGAGGCGCTGCAGGTCAAGGTCAGCACCACCAAACTTTTGATGATCACCCCGATCGAAGGCGCGCCCAATTTTCTCTCGTTAACGGCGCTGTCTTACGGCCAGATCGGCCAGTCGGCGTCCGCCGCCGCCTGCGTCATCGCTCTCAGCGCCGGCGGCGGCAACGCCTACACGGGTGCCGGGGGCATCGCGTTTAGCGGCGGCGCCAGTTTGAACGCGCCCAATTGCAGCGTCGCGACCAATAACACCATCACGGCGGCCAATTGCGGCGGCCCATGGTTGACCGCCAAGACGCTGAGTTACGACACGACCGCGCCTACGCCCAATGCGGCGGGAGGGTCATCCAATTGCGGCTCCAACTGGTTGAGCCCCGCGACCGCGACCAAGGCGGCGGTCACCGATCCGCTCGCGAGCCTCACCGGCGTCACCACGGCGCAAGCGCGCGTGGCGACCGTGAAGGCCATGACGTCGCCCGCCGCGCCCACGGTGACCGCCCCGACAGTTACCGTGCCGACCGGCTCGGGCGGGACGGCGTGGCCTCTGGCCCAGCTCGGCTATTATCCGACGAGCACGGTAACCGATCCAACGACAAAATGCTCCGTCAGCTACAACAGCGGCAACAGCACCTGGACGATCAGCGGCTGCAATCCCGGCACCTACAACTTCACCTCCGCGCCCGTCGTGAGCGGCATGAGCTTCAACTTCATGCAGTCGGGCTCCCCCTCCTCTGTCTACAACTTCAACTTCTCGCTCTCCACCGGCGGCACGACCAGTTTCGGTCCCGGAACCTATAACTTCGCTCAAGCCGTGAGCGTTGGGGGCGGCGCGACGGCCAATTTCAGCGGCGGAACCTATAATTTCGCTTCGGGCTTCTCGATCGGCGGCGGAGCCACGACCACTTTCAGCGGCAGCGCGGCCGTCAGTGTCTCCGGCAGCCTGACCACGGGCGGCACGACCACTTTCGGCAACGGAACCACAAGCATCAGAGGCAATCTGACCACGGCTGGCACAACCACCTTCGGCGCGGGAGCCCTAAATGTGACCGGCAACCTGATCACCGCCGGCACGACCACCTTTGGCGGTTCGACCTACAATATCGGCGGATATGTCTCCACTTCCGGGACGACCAATTTCGGCGGCGCCACCACTGGGGGAACCTTCAATGTCGTGCAATATGTCGCGCTCACGGGCGCGAACTCTTTCGGCGCCGGGACCTTCAATTTCGGCCACGGCATGACCACGAGCGGCGGCAGCGCGAACAGCTTCGGCGCCGGGACCTTCAATTTCGGCGCGCCAACCTCGGGAACGGCCTGCACGGGCAGCTATTACTACTCGATCTGCAACAACAGCAGCGGCGCGCTAACCTTCGGCGCCGGCACGTTCACGCTGTCGAGCGGGATTTATTCCGGCGGCGGCACGACGGTGTCGATCGGCGTGGGGTCTAGCAGCAATAGTTACCAGATCGGGGCGGCCGGGGACGGCAACGCGTTCAACTATAGCGGCGGCAGCACGGCGACGCTCGGCGACGCGACCTGCGCCGGCTGTGTTTTCCAGTTCAACGGCAATATCGTGACCAACGGCGGCAGTTACATCTCCCTTGGAACCTCGACCGCGGCCGCTATACAGCATGACATCCATGGTTCGATGAATCTCCAGGGCGCCATGACCCTTGCCCCCGGCGTCTACACCATGAGCGGTTATTTCGCCGCGGGCGCCACCGCCGGCGGCAATGTCGATGGCGTCGGCGTCGCCGGCAGCGGCGTGACGATCGTCTATGGCGGCGCTTACCCCGGCACGTTCAGCGCCTCCAGCCCAACCTGCGCCGGCGCCGGATTCTGCCTCGGCGCCGGTTACAGCACGGTCGACCTCACCGCCCCGACCAGTGGAACCTATAACCAGCTCGTCGTCGTCGGCCCCACGGTCGCCAGCGGCGTCACCGCCGGAGCGCTTTTCACGGCGGGCGCTTCAAGCACGATTCTCTCGGGCGCCCTTTATATGCCGAACGGCCAAATTTACATGAATGGCGCCGGCGCGGTGTCGAGCGGCACGGGTGGATGCCTCGAAATTATCGCTTCGATCATCCAGGTCACTCAGGGAAGCAGCGCGGCGACCTCCTGCTCCGCCTTGAACGGGACGACGGGCACGGCCTCCGCCATCCCAGCCGGGATCGTCGAATAGTCGCTTCGGGGATCGTCCAAGGACGATCCCCGGCCCCGCGATCAAAGGCAACCAAACCTTAACTTCACTCAGGCAATATTGTCTCGAACGAGATGCGGGCATGACGAATTCACTTCGACCATCGAAGCGATCGCGCGCGGGATGGGGCGGCTGGAGGAGCGATCGGCGTGGAAGCGCTTTCATCGAGTTCGGCCTGCTCATGCCGATTTACATCCTCGTCATCGGAGGCGTCATCGACATCGGTCGCGCGATCAGCATGGAATTCAATCTGTCGAACGGCGTTTCCGCCGCCGCGAGTTTCGCGCTGAACAATGCGTCGAGCGCCAGTTCGGCGAGCGGCGCGGCGCTCGCGAGCAATCTCGTCAACATTCTCGCCTCCAGCTACTCCACCGGTTGGGCGAACGCGACGGTCGTCGTCAATGACGGCCCGTCCGCCTCGATCACCAACGGCGGCGCGATCGCCACATCGGGCACGGCGTCTAACGCCGACCTTTTTTACTGCCCCACTGGCAGCGTCAAGGTCGGCATCACCTGGGGAAGCTCCTACACAAGCGCCGGCCAGTCATGCTCGACCGGCGGTCCGGTGTCCGGCAAATACATCGTGCTGACCGCGACAAAATCCTTCACCGCGCTGATCCTGCCGGCCAGCATCATATCCAACTCGTTCACCGTCGCAGCCGTCGTGCAGGTGCAATGAACCGTGACGCCCTCGCGCGCTTCAAATGCGACGCGCGCGGCGTCGCGGCGGTCGAGTTCGGCCTCGTCATCGTGCCGCTGCTGCTGTTCATGTTCGGCATCATTGAGTTCTCGCGCGCCTTTTGGGCGAAGGAAGCCCTCCAGCAAACCGCCGTCGACACGGCGCGCTGCATGGGTCTTCAGGTCTCCACCGCCGGCTGCACCTCCATCTCCGGGGGCCAGGCTTATGCGGTGAGCATCGGAAACACCTGGGGCCTGACCATTCCAACCGCGAACGTGACCATCACCACCGGGACAACCTGCGGCGGCGTTCCCGGATTTGTGACGGTGCACATCACCTATACGTTCAACACCGTTGTCCCCGGTCTTATCGCAGGCCTTTTTGGCGACACTTTACGGGCCTCGGCCTGCTTTCCGAGCGGCGCCTTTTAAGTTCTCCAATCTCGGGCGCGTGAAGCGGCCGCCCCTTGGGTCGGGAATTGCGACGATTTATAATGACGCCCGCACGCCCGGGGTCGGAGAAGTCATGCGCGTCAAATCGCTTTATCGCTATCCTGTCAAAGGTCTGTCGCCCGAGCCGCTCGAATGCGCGCTGCTGATCAAGGACGGCTATTTTCCGGGCGACCGGTTGTTCGCGCTGGAGAACGGCCCCTCGGGATTCGACCCCAAGGCGCCGGCGCATCAGCCCAAGATCAAGTTCTTGATGCTGATGCGAAACGCCGCGCTCGCGAGCCTTTCGACGCATTTCGACGCGAAGACGCGCGTTCTGACGGTGGAGGGCGCGGATGGCGCGCGTGCGCGCGGCGATCTCGACGCGCCCGAGGGTAGGGCGGCGATCGAAGCCTTCATGACGGCGTTTCTCGGCGAAGAGATTCGCGGTCCCGTCACGCTCCTCGAGGCTCCGGAAAACTTCCGTTTCACGGACTCGAAATCCGGATTCGTGTCTCTGCTCAATCTCGCCAGCGTCGCGGCGATCGCGAAGGCCCAGGGCGCCTCTATCGACCCCTTGCGCTTCCGCGCCAACGTCTATCTGGAAGGGCTGGCGCCCTGGGAGGAGACCGCGCTCGTCGGAGAAACGCTACGCCTTGGCGGCGCGCGGCTGGAAATCCTCAAAATGACGGACCGCTGCGCGGCGACTGGCGTCGAGCCGGGCACGGGCCGGCGCGACATGGACCTCGTGCAAACGCTGCGCAAGAATTTCGGCCATGTCGATTGCGGCGTCTACGCGCGCGTCGTGGAAAGCGGCCGGATCGCGCTTGGCGACGCGGCCGCTTGAACGTTGGTTCAGTCCCCGAGAGGGAGTTCGCCCGGCGAGGGCAAGCCGCCTTTTTCGTTCTCGCGGGGCTCGTCGCCGCTCGGACGCGGCCGACGCCGCCGACGTGAGGCGAGATGGAATCCCGCGCCCTCCTGTTCCTGGTCCGGCGCCTGATGTTGCGCCGTCGCCGGCGTTTCGATGTCTAGCGGTCCGGGTCTCGCGGAGACGGCGATCGCCGGAGGCGCGGTGATGAAAGCGGGCAGCCCCACGGGGCTGGCGATCTCGGAAACGGCGGGCTGTTCGCCAGCGGAAGTCGGCTCGACCCGCGGCTGGAATCTATTGCGATCACGGTTGCGCTCGAACCCCACGCGAGGGGCGCGCTCGCCCGTCTCGCCGCCGCGCTCGACATTGTGTTCGTGCCCACGATCCTGGCCACGATCCTGACCTCGGTCCGGTCCGCCGCGATCCTGGCTGCGGTCGGGACGTCCGCGGAACGGCGGCCGATCCGGGCGATTCGGACGTTCGTGGCGCGGTTGCTCGGTGAAGGGCCGCTCTTCGAAAGGCTGCGGCTGCGCGAAATGCGGCGGCGCCGGCGGCTGCGGAGCCGAATAGGCCGGCGGGGGCTGAAAGGCGGGCGGCGCGGGGGGCAAACGTTCGGCCAGCGGCGCGAAGCGGTCGGGAATCCCCGTGAAATCGTCGTCGTCGTCCTCGACGTCGTTCTCCGCCTCGAAGGACTGGCGCCCGTAAGCATTCGTGGTCTGCTGCTGCGCCGCCGCGATCAGCCTGAAATAATGCTCGGCGTGCTGCAGCAGATTTTCCGCCATCACAATATCGCCGGAGGTTTGCGCGTCGCGTGCGAGCTGTAGATATTTCTCGGCGACATGTTGCGCGGTGCCGCGAATCTTGACGTCGGGACCATTCGATTCAAATGACCGCGTCAACGGATTGGGGCCCTTGCGTCCACTGTTGTTGCGCCCGCGCAAGCGCTTGTTTTGACCTGGTCTCATTGACAATCCCCGATGATCCTTCTGAAGTCGCGAGCGGGTCGCGCCCTTTTCTCGCTTGTGTGATCGCGACGCGCTCGAAAGCTGTTCCAACTTCCGGCGCTGTTCGAAGCGGCGTTTGTATCGAGCTGCGCTTTTGCCTTGAGCGGCGGCCTTTCGGGCCGCGACGGCGACATTGGCGCCCATTATTGCGACCAACGCCGCCGCGTCGTCGCCGGTATCTGCTGCGCTCTCGCCTTTTAGCGTTTCATGCGCCGGCCGTCGGGCCGCATTCCCTCGCGGCGAAAGTTCCCGCTGAGTCCGACATTCCCCGTCGAACGCCTAATCGTGGTGACGAAACACTCGCGCGCCAAAGCCGGGTCATCGGTTGATCCGTGCGTTCGCCATCCGATCGACCATCTCTGGATCCGGCGAGGCGCTGGCCTCGGCGACTGAAAGCGGCAGGCGCGAGAAAGTCACGACACTCGATCAACCGACGCCGCGCTCGATCACCGCGAAATCATTCCGACCAGAACGCTGTAATCCGGCCAATGCGCGGGACCAGCAGAACTCATCGGTTGCCACCTTCTATACAAGACCATTGTCTTCCCGCCAAGAGCGCCTCGACGCGCAATCTCAAAAAAAGCAGGAGTGTAGCTAAATTATCACGCTTTCAGCCCCCGCCCGCGCGCAGCGACCGCCCTTTCATGCCCTCCAAGATCGCGCTCGACGCCGGCGATTTCAAGCCCAGCCATCTCCAAAAACGCCGAGATTTCATGGACTTGTCCGGTGCCCGCTTCAAAAAGCGCCACGCCGTCGTCTTTCAAAAGCCTCGGCAGCTCGGCGGCGATTTCCCGATAGCAGGCCAATCCGTCGGCTCCGCCATCGAGCGCCAGAGCGGGGTCGTGCAGCGTCACTTCCGGCGCCAAAGTCGCGATATCGGCGCTTTTAACATAGGGCGGATTCGAAACGACGACATCGAATCGCCCGGAGATCGCTTCCGCCCAGCGCCCGCGCAGGACGCAGGCGCGCGGGGCGAGGCCGAGGGCGGCGAGATTGGCGCGCGTCGCGGCGCAGGCCGCCGCCGAAAGATCGACCGCCACGCCCCACGCCGCCCGCGATTCGGCGAGCAGCGCGCAAAGAATGGCTCCGGAGCCGGAGCCGAGATCGAGAAACGACAAGGCCTCGCCGCGCCGATTCGCGATGAGGCGCAGCGCCAGGGCGACCAAGGCTTCGGTGTCGGCGCGCGGATCGAGCACGTTCGGCGCGACATCGAGATCGAGCGTCCAGAAGCCTCGCTTCGCCAGAATGCGCGACACGGGTTCGCGCGCCGCCCGCCGCGCCGCGTAACCAGTCAGACGAGAGGCTGCCTCGCGGCCGAGCAAGGCTCCAGGCTCCAACACCCATTGCGCGTGGGTCAATCCGGCCGCGGCGAGCAGCAGCGCGCGCGCGTCGACTCGCGCCTCCACGACGCCAGAGCTTTCGAGTAAAGCGGCGACCCGGTCAAGCGCCTCCGCCCTCGTTTCGGCTGGCGCGATCTCGAAGGTCTGGCCTCGAGTCACGCGCCGCCTTTGGCGAGACGCGCCGTGAGTCGCCGCGCGAAGGCGCTCGCGTCGATCGGCGGTTCGCCATCGGCGATTCGCGCGAGATCCAGCAACAGGAAGTATCCGTCCCGCGCCTCCTCGCCTTCGGGCGCATGCGCCAGCGCCGAGATGGCGGCGTGGCGCGGATTGATCTCCAGCACCGGCTTGCCCAGCGCGCCTCCCTGTCCGTGCTCGGCGAGCAGTTGCGCCAGCCGGCGATCCAACCCATGTTCCGGCGCGATCAGACAGACCGCGCTTTCGCGCAGCCGCGTCGAGACGCGCACGTCGTCGACATGCTCCTTGAGGGCTTCCTTCAGCTTCGTCACCAGCGTCGCGACTTCCGCGCCGGCTTCCGGCGTCGGCGGTTCCGGCGCGTCTTCCTTTTGCGGCACGAGGCTAATGTCGGCGGCGCCCTGCGTCACCGATTTGAACGGCTTGCCGTCGAAGCCGACGCAACTCGTCACCCAAAAGGCGTCGACGGGATCGTCGAGCAGCAACACCTCCACGTCCCTCGCCGCGAATTCCTCGATCTGCGGGCTCCGCGCCATTCGCTTGCGATCGTCGCCGACGAGATAAAAAATCGCTGTCTGATTCTCGCGCAGATCGGCGACGTAATCCTTTAATGTTCGGGTCTTCTCGGCCGAGCGCGTCGAGGCGAAGCGCGCGATCTTGAAAATGTCGTCGCGCCGCTGCGGGTCTTCGTGCAGTCCCTCCTTCACGACGGCGCCGAAGTTCTCCCAAACCGAGGCGAATTTCTCCGGCTCGTTTTCGGCGAGCTTGGCCAGCTCCTGCATGACGCGCGCGGTGATCGCCTTGCCGATCTGGCCAAGGATCGGGCTTTGCTGCGCCATTTCGCGCGAGACGTTGAGCGGAATGTCGGCGCTGTCGACGACCAGCCGCACGAAGCGCAGCCAGGCCGGCAGAAGATCCACTTCCTTCGAGATCAGCACGCGCCGCACATAAAGCTTGCTCTTGCTCTTGCGGATGGGATCGAACAGATCCAGCGGGCGCGATCCCGGAATAAAGGCGAGCACCGTATATTCGGTGCGCCCTTCGGCGCGCCAGTGGATCGTCAGCGCGGGGTCGTCGAATTGGCCGGCGAGCTGGCGATAGAAGTCATTGTAGTCCTCGGCGCTGATGTCGGACTTTGGCTTGGTCCACAAGGCCGCGCCGTCGCTGATTCGGCGCGGCTCCTCGCCGGGCGCGCCAATTATCTCGATCGGAATGGCGATGGCGCCGGAATGTTCGCGCAGCACATGCTCCACGCGATAGGCTTCCAGGAACTCGTCGCTGTCGCTGTTGAGATGCAGCGCGACGCGCGTCCCGACCGCTGGGGCGTCTTCGGGCGCCGCCGGGGCGATGGCGTAGGAGCCCTTGCCGTCGGAGGTCCAGAGCCAGGCCTCATCGGAGCCGGCGCGGCGAGTCGTCACCTCAACCTTGTCGGCGACCATGAACACGGAATAGAAGCCGACGCCGAACTGGCCGATCAGCCCTTGGCCCAAGCCTTCCTTATTTTCGGCGCCGCCGACTTTGTCGAGAAAGGCGCGCGTGCCGGAATTGGCGATGGTTCCCAGCGCCGAAACCAGTTCGTCGCGCCCCATGCCGACGCCATTGTCGGAGACCGTCAACAAGCGCTTGTCCTTGTCGAGCGCGATGGTGACGAGCGGCGCACCGGCTTTCGCCGCCAGCGCTTCGTTCGACAGCGCCTCGTAGCGCAACTTCTCGCTGGCGTCGGCGGCGTTGGAGACAAGCTCGCGCAAGAACACGTCGCGTTCGGAATAAACGGAATGCGCCATCATTTGCAGCAGCCGCGCCACGTCGGCGGTGAAGCCGTGGCTGCTGGCTTGCGCGTTGGGGTCGAGCGTGGCGGATGTGGCGTCGTCGGTCACTTTGGCGGCTCCAATAAATGGGCGTTAATCGAACGATCCTTCGCCCGAACGGCCGGAAGGGGGACTCCCTTCATCGCGCGAAATGGTCGCGGCGGGATCGGTTCGTTCGTCATATCGGGGATGAGGCGACAAGTTGCAAGTCGCCGGGGGCCTCTCGCGGCAAGACGAGTCGGCGAGAGGAGACCTCTCGACCGACTCGCCCATCGCCACGAATTCGCCGGCAATTGTCTCGCGCATCATTCCGGGGGCTGGGGGGCTGACGAAAACCGGAACGGCGCTCGACGACCGGCCGAGGCAATGTGTGAGATATTGGGTGCGTCTCTTGACCTGCAAGTGGCTCAATCTCGACGAAATCATGAAATCTTGGAAAGGCGCCGTCGCAAAAGCGTCATCCCGGCTTGCCCTTCGCGCCTTTGCAAGCGAACATGGCGGGGGACGGCGAAGCGGTCGCCGCTCGAAGCATGGCGAGGCGGGCGCGGGCGACGAAAGCGCGCAATCCAGGGACGGCGCATGAGCGACAGCGAGCCTAACTCACGCGAAGCCGGCGCAAGCCGTCTCTATCTCGTCAATGGCGCGCTTGGGAGAGACCAGGACGCGCGCGAGTCTGGCGCGGCCGCGCAGGCTTTAAAAAGCCCGGGGGCCGTGGTTTCTTTCGACCGGCGGGAGTTGCGCGTCATCTTCGATGTCTACGGGGCCAAGGTGGCGAAGGGCGAGTGGCGCGATTACGCGCTCGACTTCACCGCCTCGAAGGCGGTTTTTTCCATCTTTCGCCGCGCCTGCGAGACGCCGCTCTATCGCATCGAAAAAAATCCGACGCTCGCGCGCAGGCAGGGAGCCTATAGCGTCGTCGACGCGAGCGGCCTCGTTCTGCGGCGCGGCCACGATCTCGCCCGCGTCGTCGGCGTGCTCGACCGCAAGCTGCGCCTCGTCCGCGTCGAATAGGCGGGCAAGACGAAAAGGCCCCGCGCTGGCGGGGCCTTCCTTGGTCCGAGCGGTTGGCTGGGCTCTCGGGCGTCGAGCTTGCGACGCCCGGCTCATCACCTGCGGTCGCCAAACAGATAGAGCAGCGACTGGAACATGTTGATGAAGTCCAGATATAGCCGCAGAGCGCCGAAGATGCTCTTCTTCTGGGCCAATTCATAGCCGTCGCTAGAGACGTATTCGTCCTTGATCGCCTGCGTGTCCCAAGCCGTCAGGCCAGAGAAAATCAGCACGCAGAGGATCGACAGCCCAAATTGCACGCTCGAGCTCTGCAAGAAGATGTTCACCACGCCGGCGATCACCAATCCCCAAACTCCCATGATCAGGAAGGAGCCCATGGCCGACAGGCTGCGCTTCGTCGTGTAGCCGTAGATGCTAAGGCCGCCGAAGGCCGCCGCCGTGATGAAAAACACCCGCGCGACAGAGCCGCCAGTGTAAACCATCAGCAGGAACGACATCGACAGACCGATCAACCCGGCGAAGACAAGGAACAGCGTGCGCGCGGTCGCGGCCGATATTGTGTTAGCGCGAGCGCTCAAGAAAAACACAAATCCGAGCGGCGCGAATATGATCACCCAGCGCAGCGGGCTCGTGTAAATGGCTTGGCCGAAAGGCGTCAGAGCCAGACGGCCAGCGGCGTCGTGAGTCACGGCGAGCATCTGCGCGCCGAGCGCGATAAGGCCGGTGACGCCCAGACCCAGCGTCATATAATTATAGACGCCGAGCATATAGGCGCGGAGGCCCTGGTCTATTTCCGCAGTCGCCTTTCTGGCGACTTGGGCGCCGAAGCTCGTATTGCGGTCGTAATTGGACATGAGATCCTCTCGTCTAGCGGGCCTCGCCAAAGCGACAGGTTCGCGGCGCGGGCCTAGCCGTCAATATGGCGCGACCGCGAGAAAGAGACAAGAGCGGCAAAAGATGAACTCTTGGTAAGATTATCCTTCCGCTGGAGGCGCGGCGCGGCGACAAAACCGTGATCTCGGCTGTAATCTCAACTTTTACAGCAATTTTTTTCGCCTCGTTCTCCAGCGCGAAAATCAATCATCGAATTCGCTGTCATGGTTAAAGCAAGGTTCGCGTGCAGGCCATCGAGAAAAAAATCGAAGGCCTCAGGCGTTCCCGGAGAATAAAAATCCTCGACTATCGGAATAATACGAAGACGTCGCCTGAAAACGCGGAGGATACGCGGGGATGGACTTGCGCGAGGGCTATTTGGACGCGCCAATGGAAGTTTAAGGTCAATACATCTTCGCGGCCCCGCGGCGCGACGCGGGCGACCCTGATCAGTCAGCCACTTGTCGGCGCGAGAATTTGCGATAACATCGAGCTACGGCGTCATGCGTGCCGCGAGGCAAAACTCGGCATGACGCGCTTCCCGTTCCCTGTGTGTCGCCTGTCCTTGAAACAGAGACCTAAGGAGGAAAACATGCGTGACGACGATCTCGCTCCGCTTTGTCGACCAACCGATCCGGGTGGACGGCGGCTGCTTCAACCGTTTTATTCTGCGACTGTCAAGATCGTCCTGTCGATGGGGCTTATGGTCGCGGCTGTCCTGTTCGCCGCCCCGGCTTCGGCCCACGGCCGCCTGGGCGCAGCCGAGGCCCGCTGCCGCCTGTTCATTGGCCCCGACGTCATGAATTTCACCGGCTATATGCCGGACGCCGACAAGAACGAGTTCTGCGAGGACATTCCCGCCACCGGGCGGATGATCATTGCGCTCGATGACATCCAGGACGAATTGCGGGATATGCAGATCGAAATCCGCATCGTCAAGGATTTGGGCAGCGAAGAAAGAGAAAACGAAAACCTCGACGCCGTGACCGTGGCTCATAGCGAACCCAGATATTACCGGTCGGGCACGATCAATTTCCAACATAATTTCCCGGAAGCCGGGTATTTCGTCGGCATCGTCACGGCGATCGGCGATCATGGCGAGCGATGGGTTTCGCGCTTTCCCTTCTCGGTCGGCGAGAGCTTCATGCGCGCGCTGCCGGCTTACCTGTTGCTCGGCATTGGCGTCATATCGATTTTCTTCATCTATCTGTATCACCGGAAGCTGACGCCGCCGGCGCCGATCAAGACGATCACGCCGCACGACCCGGAGCCGACGCCCGCGGAATGAGTTTTCGCGGCGCGCCGCGACACCCGACGGTTTGGGGAGTGGGCGCGCCGCGGCTGGATTACCGGTCAGCGCCGGGGTCGGCCCCGCTGACGAGTTTGTCGGCGAAAAGCGCGATCGTCTTACAATAGACTTGCGCCTGATTCCATTGTTGTAGGGCGGAGAAATTGGGCTCGCCCTCGTCCCAGCCGGCGCCGCGCCGCCAGCCGTTTCCGTAAAGAAAATTGGCTGTCGAGGCGAGGACGTCGGCGGTGTCGTGAACAAGGTCGCGCCGTCCGTCACTGTTAAAGTCGACGGCGTATTTGAGATAGGACGACGGCATGAACTGAGCCGGGCCGATTTCGCCAGCCCAGGCGCCGCGCATTTGCGATGGCGACATGTCGCCCCTTTGCACAATTCTCAAGGCGTCCATCAGCTCCGCGCGGAATCGATCCGATCGGCGG
>Ga0181539_1000720_pt1 | contig 39216 bp, 30 predicted proteins | sample PEATcosm2014_Bin_46_FD_119767 | JGI IMG/M metagenome (GOLD analysis project Ga0181539, IMG submission 119767) | Peatland microbial communities from MTU Mesocosm Facility, Houghton, MI, USA - PEATcosm2014_Bin23_60_metaG | ecosystem: Environmental > Terrestrial > Soil > Wetlands > Peat | place... | reverse complement strand
TTTTTGATTTTGTATCTTTTCTTTCATCAGCTACCCTCGCAGGCCTCCGGGCCACTTCAGGAGAGTGCCGTATTCGAGAATTCCGTCGCCTGATAAACTGTTAGGCAGAAAAGCGAAACCAATAAAGCAAAGGAACTCACGAGGATTCCATGCAGCTCAAATCACACTCGTTGTTCGGAAAAATCCTGTCGCCCACAATTATTCTTTTCGCTGTCGCGATCACCCCGGTCGGCGTCGCTTCAGCGCAAACGATCACACCTCGCCCGTGCGACCTCTACGCATCCACGACTCCCTGTGTTGCCGCCTTCAGCACCACCCGCGCCCTGTACAGCGCATACACAGGCCCGCTCTACCAGGTCACGCGGCAGTCCGATAAAGCCCACACCAACATCGGCCTCCTCCCCGACGGCTACGCCAACGCCGCCGCGCAGGATACCTTCTGCGCCAACACATCCTGCACCATTACCAAACTCTACGACCAGTCGCCCAACCATAACGACCTCACGCCCGCGCCTCCAGGCGGCGCAGCGCGCGGACCCGGCCCCAACGGCTACGACATCCCCGCCGTAGCCAACGCTCTCCCCGCCATCGTCGCCGGACACAAGGTCTACGGCATCGCCATCTCCCCCGGCATGGGCTACCGCAACGACAGCCCGAAGCAAACAGCGGTCAACGGTCAGCCCGAGGGCGTCTACATGGTTACCTCCGCCCTCAACCTCAACGGAAAGTGTTGCTTCGACTTCGGCAACGCCGAGACCAACAATCTCGACAACCGAGCGGGCCACATGGACGCGATCAACATCATGTGTCACGGCAACCCCTGCCGTCCCGACGCCGGGCTCGACATGGAGGACGGCATCTACGGCCACCTCCAGGTTCCCGCCGGCACCACCTTCGTCACCGACATGGGCTCGAGCGACGGTCAGCACACCTACGCTATCTATCAGGGCAACGCCCAGTCCGGAACCCTGACCACTACCGGCACCATCCCTCTTCCCAGCGGCTATCAGCCCATGCGACAGGAAGGAGCCATCATCCTCGGCATCGGCGGCGATAACAGCAATTGGGCCAAGGGCTACTTCTTTGAGGGCGTGATGACTCGGGGAATGCCCAACACTCAGGCCATGGAAGCGGTCCAGAGCAACATCGTGGCCGCTGGGTACACTGGCCACCTTAAGCCATAACACTGTGGACCGGGCCGGGAAGCTAAACCCGATATGCGTTCTACGAATGCCGAGGAGTTCACGGAGTCAGAAAAGGTGCAGGGGAGAAAAGGTTCTATGAAAGGGGATGTCAAGGGGAATCCGAGGGAATCGGGGACAGGCACGATATGTCCTATTTCCTGTGGTCATTCTTCAGGATTCTGAGCTTCACGCGGCGTCGTCCCTTGCCTCCCCGGCACCGGGTCACGGCCCCGGCTTCACTTGGAGCCGGAACTGATACGCCTTTTCCGTCCTGACACGTTTTCTGAAAAGCTTGCATTCCATTCTGTGCTATGCTATGCTATCCTTCAACGAAAACGGAGGAGGAACCGAAACAATGAGTGATGCCGATCAGATTCGAATGCATGCCAGGGAGAGGTACGTCTTGCCCGCGCAGCAACAGAAACAAAAACGATTCTCGATCAACGCAGGCAATGTTGTTCGCGAACTCAAAATTGCCGGCCGGGCGCCAGCGGTTTGCAGCGCCCTGAAAACCCGCCGATTCCTTCAGAGCAATGACGTGCGGCTTGTTGGGGCTAGCGGTCCGAAATCCGGACAGAGCACAACGGTTACTTACACGTATGAGTTTCTTGAGGGCAATCGTTCATCCCCAGAGCATGACGATTCCTGGAAGCAGCTTCGCGGGACGTTGAAAGATGTCTTTGCGGAGCTGGGTGGAGGCGAGGGGTATCTTCGGGCTGAACGGGGCGCTTTTTACTCGAAGAGGGAGGGTGAGTGAGCCGAGTCTATTGGGATACCATGCTCTTCATCTACTGGCTAGAAGAACATCCCGTTTTCGCAAAAAGAGTAGACGAGATTCACCAACGGATGGAAGAACGGCACGACCAATTGATTACAGGCGCCTTTACCGTGGGTGAAGTGCTCGCCGGCCCCTACCGAATGGCTGCGTCACCAAGACTGGATGATGTGCGCCGTCGGTTGCGAAACGTCGTTGCGGATATCATCCCTTTCACGATCGAAACTGCGGAGCTTTACGCGCGGATCCGTGGGACCCTTCGTGTTAGCCCGGCAGACGCAATACACCTCGCGTCGGCCGCTCAGGCCGGTACGGACCTCTTTTTAACCAATGACCGGCAATTGCTTGGAAAGATCGTGCCGGGAATTCAGTTCATCGCCACGATTGACACACCGCTATTATGAGGAATCCTATGCTCGATACCCGTGAAATCCACCCCTTGACCGGCTTCCTGCGCAATCACAAGGCGCATGTCACGCGGCTGAAGGAGACGCAGGCCCCGGAAGTGCTGACGGTGAACGGCAAGGCAGAGGTGGTCGTGCAGGACGCGGCAAGCTACCAGTTAACCGGGAAAACCGGGAAAACCGGGGATGCTCACCACGTTTTCAGGTTTCGGAATCATGCCACATCTCCCCGTGATGGAGCGTCCGAAGTTTCGGTCTGTAGCCTTCGTAGCGTTTTTGCGCGGGCGGCCTCCTTTCAGGGGCGTTAGCCGGCGTTGGGTACCGGATTCGAGCTCCTTGATGAACTCCGCCGGGCCGAGAGTACGTCCGCTAGGGGCGGCCCGCCTTATGGCCAGAAGGTCCGATTCCGTTTCTAGAAAGAATCGGGAGTGTCCCCAGTTTTCCGGTAGGGTGTGGTTCAGCACCGTAACCCACATACAAGAAAGGGGCGAGGGCAAGTCTGTTGGTGTGATAAAGTTCGCGAGTCTTTGGCTTCATTCAACTTAACCGGTGGAGGGCGTCGAAATGAACCGTAGAAGATTCATGGAAGCCGGCGCAGCGTTGTCAGTGGGTGTCATCGGAGGGTCAGGTAAATCGGAGGAGGGTCTGGCGTCACCGCTGCCACAGCCTTCACCCCTTCCCTTCCGCGACCAGGAAAGCAAGCTGACTATTACCGGGGTAAGGATGGTTCGCCCGGTGCCGAAAAGGCCGTTGCCGCGTTATCAACCGGCGCCCGGATCGTGGTCCACGGGTGGCGCGCTGGTCGCCAATCCCATGTCCATCTATCCCAAATACAAGCTCCAGCGGTCTCTGTTCATGGCCGACGACCTGGGGCCGGACGCGGTCGAGATCACGACCGACAAAGGGATCAAGGGAATTGGTTTTGGCGGGCCGGGTTGCGGTTTTGTGATTGAAAAACATCTGACCAAACTGCTCTTGGGCGAGGACCCGTTCAAGGTGGAAGAGCTTTGGGACATCATGTGGCGATCCACGATGTACTACGGCCGCAAGGGGTTGGTGATCAACGCCATCAGCGCGGTTGATCTGGCGCTGTGGGACATCATCGGGAAGGCGCTGGAGATGCCCGTCTACCAGTTGCTCGGTGGGGAAACCAAGCCGCGCATTCCCGCTTACTGCACGGGCAACGACGTCGACCAGCATGTCGAGTTCGGGTTTAAGAGGATCAAGCTGGCCGTGCCCTGGGGACCTGCGGACGGCCGCGACGGCCTCAAGAAAAATGTCGAGCTGGTTCGCAAGACCCGCGAGGCGCTGGGTCCCGATGGCGACATCATGCTGGACTGCTGGATGGCGCTCACGGAAGACTATTCCATTGAACTTGCCGCCATGGTGGAGCCTTACCGCGTGTATTGGATGGAAGAGTGCCTTCCGCCCGATGACTACCGCGGCTTCAAGAGGATTCACGAACGAATCCGTTCCACCCGCATGGCGGCGGGCGAGCACGAATACACTCGCTACGGTTTCCGCCTGCTGTTGGATTTCAACGCGCTGGATATCTGGCAACCGGACATCACCTGGTGCGGAGGGCTGACCGAACTGCGTCACATCGGCGCGCTGGCGGCCGCGTACAACATTCCGGTGATTCCGCACGCCGGTTGGTCGCACGGCGGCTCGCATTTCATTCTCGCCACTCCCAACAGCCCGTGGTGTGAGATGTTCCTTCCCTCGCCCGGCGGTCCGCCCGAGGTCTATCGCCAGTTCGAAGAGGAAAACAACATCACGCGCGGCCCCGAGGGCATCTATACACGGCCGTCAGACCGCCCCGGGTTTGGGTGGGAACTGGTTGCTTAAGAGCGTTTCGCACAAAGGCGACAGCGGGGCTGAAACTAAAGCAAAGCCTTCACCACAGAGATCACAAAGTGCACGGAGAGAGAGGCTCAGAGTTCTTCTCTGTGCCCCTCTGTGCCCTCTGTGGTGAGTCTTTCTTTTCGCCACGCCAAGAAGTCGGCGACTAGTGCTACACAGGCCACAGAGTCCAACGCTTACCCGTGCTGCATCCAGCTTTGGCTGGACACACCGGCCTTGTCCTCGAGGTTTCGCTTCCAATCTTCCAAGTGTGGCCCTTTCAGCTTCGCTCCCATTTCCCGAATCTGTGCGATTTGATCTTCCGCCAGAGGTTTGAAACTCTTGGCGATGCGCACGTCGTCTTCAATCTGGCCCAGCGTGCTGCATCCGAGCGCCAGGCAGTGAATGGGCAGGCTGAGGACGTAGGACAAGCAATCCTTCAAGGAAATGGCCTGGAGCAACTTGGCATTGGCGGTGCTCTTCATCGCCTGAATGCCCATGCCGCGCTCGACGGCAACGGGCAGGACATTCTTCTCAAAGCTCAGGTACGAAGGGTCGGCAGGGTTGAGCGGCATCAAAATCGTGTCGTACTTGTCGTACTTCTTCAGCATCGCCAGGTGGACTTCCGGGTCGTGGTGGCCCGTAAAGCCGATGAAGCGGCACTTGCCGGCTTTCTTGGCGGCTTCAAACGCTTCGATGGCCCCGCCGGGCGCGAAGATCTGCTCCACCTCGTCCAGGGTCGAAACCTGGTGAATCTGCCACAGGTCGACGTGGTCGGTTTTGAGCGCACGCAGGGACTTCTCGAGGTCGGCCTCGGCTCCCTGGCGAGAGCGCTCGGCGGATTTGGTGGTGAGAAAGATGTGCTTTCGAAACGGCGGCAACACGTCTCCGTAGACTTCTTCCGACCTGCCATTCCAGTAACGCCGCGCGTTGTCAAAGTAGTTGACGCCGAGTTCATAGGCGCGCAGCGTAATGGCCTTGGCGTCCTCGTAGCTGCACAATGGGAAGCGGCCGCCTGCCTGCCCGATGATCGTCAGCCGCTCGCCCGTTTTCCCCAATACTCTTTTGGGAATCTCGCCTGATCCTGACCGGCCCTGATCCGCGCCGCGGGCATAAGCCGAGAGTCCGGCCGCCGCGGATGCTGCAAAAAATGTTCTGCGCCGCATAGAATCACCCCGCTCGGGAGATTTAAGCTCTGCTACAAACTGGTTCTAGAAACCGGCTCGTCTGTTCGGTATCTTTCCGCCCCGCAGGGAATCATACCGCCAGAGGCATCGCCGCGTCCACCACCTACCTGACGATTTTCCTCGCAAGCGCGCCGGCCCCTCAGCCACGGTCCTAAGAGCGTTTCACACAGAGGGCACAGAGGAAAGATGCACAGAGAGCACAAGGCGGCAGAGCCGCGACCAAAGTGTGGCCCGGCCATCCTGGCCGTGACCGATTCACGGGCTGGAGAAGCTGTGAAAAAATCGGATCTTCAACTGTTATCCACAAGGTAACTCATTGAAAATGCAGAGTGCCAAAACCTGTAAAACCGATTTTTTCACAGCTTCGGAAGCCCGTGCCACAAAAATCGTCGCAAGCTGCGAAGAATTTCGGACTCTTCTCTGTGGTGCCCTGTGCCCTCCGTGGTGAGCTTTTCTTTTCCCCACGCGAGGAAGTTGGCACCTAGTGCTACAAAGATAAGCGGGTAGTTGGTAGGGCCAGAGTCCATAATGGAAATTCCGGATAACTCGTCATGGCGGAGAGGAAATCGTTTTCCACAAATGGCACCAAGCTTGCACATATCACATATTACAGGATCCCTCGAGACGATAACCCTGCGGTCCCCGGCCGACGATGGTTCGGTCTGTAACTGGCTCAATCACAAAGAGTAAGACATCTGGAGAGGGCTAGGGCTGCCTGGCGATTGAAACTCCTTTGGGGGATTGGTCACCGGATTGCCTACTAAACGACCGGGGGCGGCGAGGTGTCGGCATTTTTGAGCCTCCCCACCGAATTTGATCAAATTCAATCGCCGTGCTGAGAAAGGAGGTATCAAATGTCTGCATTCCCAAGCTGGAAAGCCGTTCAAGCAAAAGGTGCACGGCTTCTAAGCTCATTAATTCTGGTTCTTGCGTGTGCAACATTCTGCAGTCTCGTTAGCTTGCTTATTCTGTTCGGCCCCGGTACTGCATTCGCAGATTCGTTGCCGCCGGCAACTGGCTTCATGTCGGCAAGCGGATGGCACGCGCCGGGCGGTGGCTGCTCGGGGGCGTGTGTCCCTACTCTGGGTAGCGGATCCCTCATATACACCAATTCCGGAGGTGGGCCAGGGTACACTTGGTCAGAAGCCGCCGACGTCACGGAAACTTTGGGGCCGGGAATCCCTGCTGTGGGCACCGTGTATGCGACGGGGTCGGCGTCCGTAGGAGGGAATTGGATAAACAACGAGGCGGAAAGCACTGCAGGCGCATCCACAACGTTCTTTTTCAGCGTCGACCAAATAAAGGCGCCGACTTTTGCGCCACCCGTTATTCCTGTCTATTTTGAAGCTTACGGAAAAGCTCAGGTTGACGGTTATGGAGGCTACGAGGTGGTGGCCGGGACTGATGCTGATCCTGGAGTTGAATATTCGATGGTTTCGAATGGAGGGTATGCGGTCTCAAAGTATTTCAGTGAAACCGCAACGGTAGACCTCGTGCCCAACTATGAGTACTTTGTGCAGATCGGTGCGACCGGCTGGGCCTTCGCAGACTTTGACATCAGTTCAAGCGATTTTGTGGTGAGCGTAGATCCGACCTTTGCTTTCGATCAGACAGCCTTCGATGCTATGTATGGCAGCAACGCTTTCCCTCTTGCGGAATACTACTCGCTTGATTTTAGTCCTAACGTGCCAGTATCTGGCGTTCCTGAACCTTGTACATTGCTTCTGCTGGGCACCTCTTTAGTTGGGCTAGCGGGGTTCAGAATTTTGAAGTGAAGCCTGGAAATCTGGGTTGATATGTGTGCGGAGAAAAGGTGTCAGGTACCTTTTCGTTCCAAGGAAAAGAGCGGTAGGATTCCGGGAAAAGGTACCTGACCCCTTCCCCCCCCCGACGCAGTCAATTCAGAATTCAGAATTCATGAAGCCGTCAAGGGAAAAGGAAAAAGAATCAAGGTTTGAACACTTCCCCGCCACAACGGAATCCGTAGAAGTCGTTCCTGCTGCCGGGATTGTACCGGCGGCGGTTCGATACCCGCACGAAGCTGGGAGGGCTGCCCCAGGACCCGCCCCGCAGAACGCGCTCCGTCCCGCTCGCCGGCCCGGAGGGATCTTGAGACGGACTGTTCTGGTAATAGTTCTGGTCGTACCAGTCATTCACCCATTCCCACACATTCCCCAACATGTCGAACAACCCGAAACTGTTGGCTCGCTTCTGGCCGACTTCGTGCATGCGGTTGCCGTTTTCGCTCAAGCGCTTCCAGTAAAGAGTCAGGTTGATCATCGAGCTGTCTAAGCGTTGACGCCCGCTGTTGTCCGCGTACCAGGCAATTTCATCCAGATCGCCATAACGCGCGCCGGTGCTCCCCGCGCGCGCCGCATACTCCCACTCGGCTTCCGTCGGCAGCCGTTCCCCAGCCCAACCGCAATATGCGTGGGCATCCTCCCACGTCACATTGACAATGGGCAGGGCCTGGTTACGCCACCCAGGGTTGAGCGGCCTACCGCCAGAATTCGGCTCCAATGGCATCTGCCGTCCCGTGGCCGCGGCGAAGCGTTGGTAGGCGCCCACCGTAACTTCCGTCTGCCCCATCCAAAAACCGTTGCTGAGGGTTACCTTGTGGGAGGGCTTCTCATCGCCTCTGCACTTCAGGTCATCGCCAGGTGAGCAACCCATCATAAAGGTCCCGGACGGGATCCAGACATACTTGAGGCCGTCAGTGGAATTTTCCCGGACTGCCCCGGCGGCGAGCAGGTCGGCAAGCCGGAGTTCGACTTTGGTCGCCTTAACGCTCGCGACCGTGACACTCTGCTCGAAGTCTTTCTTCCCCGCCAGGGTTACTTTCAGCGCGTGGGCGCCGAGCTTGGCCTTCATCGCCAAGGCGCCTTGGGCGTTGGCGTGGCCTTGCGATTCGCCGTCGAGAAAAACCTCGGCGTTGGGCGAGGTTTCTACCACCAAGGGCGCCGTGGCCGCCGCGCCCGCCTCACGCAAGGCGGCAATCAGCGTGTCGTCCGCGCCCGCTAAGCGTAGAGTACTGAGAAATTCCTCGTCCCCCAGGAAGGCGATGCCACGCTGCTTGACCAGCATCACCGCGCGCTCGATGGGCACGCCGCCTGCCACCAGGTGCAGCACCTGGTCACGGGTCAAAGGCTGCGGCTTCACCGCGTGCAGAGCCGCGATGAGCACGTCCTGCGCTCCCGCCTTGCGCAGGGCCTGGACATCGTCATCGGTGGGCTCGAAGTCGATGCCACGCTCGCGCACCAGTTTTGCCAACTGCGAGTTGTCCATCTCGGCCTTGACCAGCTCCATGACTTGGTCTTTCGTCAGGGGCTTCTCAGGTTGCTGCGGTAAAGCGGGCCGCCCGATCACGGCGACAAGTACAATCAAGAGGAGGAATCGAAGTCTCATAAGGCGCCTCGGGAAATCGGTGATCGGATGATCCGGTGATCGGGTGATCGAACCAGCCGTTCATCGGCTCATCCGCCCATCGGCCAAGCAAAGAGCATCGGGTCGAGTGGACGTCCGGGCAGGATATTTGTCGACCGAACGTGCGTTCATTCTACGCTCGCTGGTTTCGGCAAGGCAACAGAGACGGCGGGAAAAGGGTGGGTATTGCTCACTTCGCCAGGGCGGAATTATTCCCTGCCTCGGCGCGCACCTGCGTCCACGTGGCAGAGGGAATTTTGAGGAACAGCCCCACGATATGCGGGTCAAACTGCCTTCCGCTGAACCGTTCGATTTCCTCCCTCGCGGCCTCAAATCCCGGGCCTTTGCGATAGGAGCGGTCGCTGGTCATGGCGTCCAGCGTGTCAGCCACCGTGAATAGCCTCGCGCCAAGGGGGATTTCGGTGCCTTTCAGGGCATCGGGGTAGCCTGTCCCGTCAAAGCGTTCGTGGTGATGCCGCACGATGGCGCTGGCCGGGCGCAAAAACGGAACGCGCTTGAGGATTTCATCACCGGCGAGGGGGTGCTTGCGCATCTCGACCCATTCTTCCTCGGTGAGCTTAGCGGGCTTTTGGAGAATCGCGTCGGCGACGGCAATCTTGCCGATATCGTGCAGCAAGGCGCCTTGTTCGAGCGAAGGCAAAAGCGACGGGGGGAAACCTGCCCGCCGCGCCAGGTAGCGCGTGTAGGCGCGCACGCGATGGGAATGCGAGAACGTCTCGTGTTCGCGTGCGTCGAGCGCTGCCACCAGCGCCTCCAAGGTCATCTGGTAGTTGGATTCGAGTTCGCTCAGCGCTACCTCGAGCTCGTGCGTGCGGCGTTGGATGCTGGTTTCCAGCGCGCCCTGGTAAGCTCGCGCCTGCCGCGCTGAGACCAGGCGCTCAAAGGCGCGCGTCACGGAGCGTGTTACTTCTTCTGCCATCAGGGGCTTTAGCAGGAAGTCAGAGGCTTGCATGCGCAGCGCCGTAACCACCGTCTCCGCCTGAATCTGTCCCGTCACCAGGATAAACCCGACGTCCCACCGGGTTTGTTGCGCCATGGATAGAAGGTCCACCCCGGAGGCGCCGGGCATACAGACGTCGCACACGATGATGTCGAAATCACCGCTCTCGATCGATTCCAGGGCACAAGCGGCATCAGCGGCCTCGGCCACCTGGGCGGTGATGGGCCTCAGGGCCTCACGGAAAAACATGCGCACAGCCGGTTCGTCGTCCACCACGAGGACTTTCGGAAGCAATCGGTTCATCATATCTTTTCCCGGCGCAAAACTCCCCCGACTCGGGTCAGCACGGCGTCTCTGACCCCCGCGAGAGTTTCCCCACAGGATTGAATCGGCCCTGTTCCCAAATCTCTTTAGCCGCAGGGCCGTTCATTCCCTGCTTTGAGATTTCCTCAAGCTTTGCCCCCTTCCTGCCGAAATAAGATGTGATTAATGAAGGCGAGGCCTTCATGAGAGAGTCAGGACCGGTACCGAACCGAGTTTTGTCTCTCCCCATGACGCTGGTAGGGCCGAACACCGTTTGGCCCTCGGAAAAGGTGAGAAGATGCGAATCCTCATAGCAGAAGACGACAAACCGGTGGCCAGTTTCGTACAGAAGGGACTGGAAGCCGAGCAATATGCCGTGGACATTGCGCAGGACGGGGATGAAGCGCAGTTCATGGTGAGCCAATTTGATTATGACGTGGCGGTTCTGGACTTGACCCTGCCACGCGTGGATGGCTTGGTGGTGCTCAAGCACATCCGCGATACCAAGCCCGCTTTGCCCGTCCTCATTCTGACCGGGCGCAACCGCGTGGAAGACCGGGTGAAGGGGTTGGACCTGGGAGCCGACGACTACCTGACCAAACCTTTCTCTTTCACCGAGCTCTCCGCCCGGGTGCGAGCGCTCCTGCGGCGGGCAACGATGCCGGCGGAGGTCATGCTGCGGGTGGGCGACCTGGAATTGAACCGCGTGGAACGCATGGTGAAGCGCGCCGGCAACTCCATCGAACTTACCCCCAAAGAATTCTCTTTGCTCGAGTACCTGATGCGCAACGTCGGCCGTTGTGTGACCCGCGCCATGATTATCGAACACGTCTGGAATCTTTCCTTCGACACGATGACCAACGTGGTGGACGTTTACATCAACTACCTGCGGAAAAAGGTGGATCAGGCCTTCGAGCGCAAACTGATTCACACGATTCGGGGAGTAGGTTATCAAATTGGGGACGAGGCCTGAGGGAATCAGAAAGGCAGTAGGCAGCCCAGCCACCGGCCGGGGGCCGGATTGAATAGTCTGTGACTCGCAATTTCACGGACCTTTTAGAATCAGCGTGATGCCGCTAGTCACAGGCCAGTAGGCAGTGGGCAGTAGGCAGCAATCGGTGGTCGGCTGACCATTCTGCCGGACTACGCTCGTGGGGTGAAAAAATGGAAGACAGAAAACAGATGTTGAGTCACGGAAAACCGCCAGGGGAGAATGAACAGGGGATAGCGAGAGGCCTTTCTTGTTCAACCGATCGCCCGATCACCCGATCACCCGATGATCCGATCTGTTCACCCGATCACCCGATCACGCGATCACCCGATGACCCGATCTGTTCACCCGATCACCCGATGACCCGATCGCCCGATGACCCGATCTGTTCACCCGATCACCCGATGACCCGATCGCCCGATTCCAATGACTGCCGCGACTGCCTCGCGGCGATGGCTCATCGCCTCGCTCAGCCCATGACCGCACTGCGCGGCGGCATCGAGTTAGGGCTGATGGGAAAACGCTCGGTGGCGGATTACCGGTCCCTGCTCGAACAATCGCTGCAACTCGCCGATAACATGGCGCAAATGATCATTTCGCTGCGCGATCTCGGCGAGTCGGGAGCGCCCGGGGGCCCCCCCCAGTACGTCTGCCTGGAAGCGACGGCCACGGAAGTCCTGGCAGAAATGGAGGGCGTGGCGCAATCCCGGGAGCTCCGGCTGCAACTTGAGGTCGAGCGGGCAGTGAAGGTTCGCGCGAATCCGGAACGCCTTCGCGAAGCGCTCCAGAGTTTGCTGGGCTGGGTCATCCAGAACAGCGCCGGTGGGGGCGTCCTCGCCGTGGGACTATCGGCGTCGGGGGGGGAAGCTCGCGTGCTCCTGTCGCCCCCGCGATTGGACTTGCAGTACCTCCAGATCAAAGTGCTTGAGGATATCACTACCCCAGGCTTGCTCTTTTCTCATGCCGCCAAAAACGGTGCCTTGGGATGGGCTATCAATCAGCGCCTTCTGGACGGGCTGGGAGGCAAACTCGAAATTCTGACCGATGGGCCGGATGCTGGCTGTGTTCGCGTACGCTTTCCCTTGGCGCCGGAAAGCGCCGCCCTTTAGAGCCTGCCCTGAGAGTTTGTGACTTTTTTGAGTTTGCCCGCAAACCGGCACTAAAAACAAAAGGTTTAAGGGCCCTAAAGAGGCCCGAAAATCAAAAAAGTCACAGCCTCTGAGCGCAGCGAAGGGGCGGCACATGCCGGGCTAAAGCCCGGCGCTACATCCGGTTGAAGTGGAGAATCTTTCATGAAACTTCTCTTCCCCAGCCGGGGAGAGCTCCCGCCTCGGAGTCACCCGTGGAATTTTGCTGGCCCTTCAACCAAGAGGAATTTAATTCTGGCTTAATCCCCATCTAAGAATGTCATGGTAATAGTCGAGTTTACCCAGCGAGGAAATGATGACCACCAGCCCCCTCAATGCTCCCCGGAAAACCCACTTTACCACCATCGTCGCCAGCCCCGACTCCCTCTTCCGCAAGCGCGTCTTGCAGCAATTGGCCGCACGCAATTGCTTCGCCGAGGAAGCCTGCGGCGGCGCGGAGGCTCTCGCCTTAATTGAGGAAGGCGCCTGCCAAACTCTGCTGCTCGACCAATTCCTGCCTGACTTGGATGCGGGAGAGCTTGTTGCCACGATCCGCGCTCGTCACCCGCAGGTTGAGATTCTGGTGCTCGACCCCCAGGGGGGCAAGGAAGCCGGGGGGGGCGACCTGGGTTTGTACCCTGAGTCGAGTGAACTATTCCGCCTGCTCCAGAACTCCCGCGAGCCGCGTATTCCCACAGAATTTCCGGACCCGCTTGAGCGCCCCGTGTCAAGCTCCCCGGCGTCCACAGATGACATTGAAGCCCTGCCCGGGATGACGGGCCACAGCCCGTCCCTGCGCCGAGTTTATCGCCTGGCCCGGCTGGTGGCCCCGCGGCAAACCACCATCCTGCTGACAGGCGAGACCGGAACCGGAAAGGAACTGGTGGCGCGCGCCTTACACGTGTTGAGCCCGCGGCGGGAGCGGCCGTTCGTGGTCATCAACTGCGCGGCCATCCCCGAGCCTTTGCTGGAAGCGGAACTTTTCGGCTACAACCGCGGGGCGTTCACGGGAGCCTTCCAGTCCCGTGTGGGGCGCATTCAGATGGCGCAAGGCGGCACCGTACTCCTCGACGAAGTCGGTGACCTTCCTCTCTCGATGCAAGGCAAGTTCCTGCGCTTCTTGCAAGAGGGCGAAGTCCAGCGGCTGGGTAGCTCCGATACTTTGCGCGTCGACTCTCGCGTCATCGCTGCCACCAACGCCAACCTTCCTCGGCTGGTCAAAGAAGGGCGCTTCCGCGACGACCTTTATTACCGGCTGGCGGTGTTTCCCATTGAGATCGATCCCTTGCGCCTGCGCCGCGAAGACATCGAGCCCCTGAGCCAGCATTTCCTCGATCTCTTCTCCCAGGAAGCGCACGCTCTGGCCAAGACTTTTTCGCCGCTGGCGGCACAAGCCCTCGAACAGTATTCATGGCCAGGGAATGTCCGCGAGTTGCGGCAGGTCATCGAGCGGGCTTTCATCCTGGCAGAAGAACAACGGGAACTTCAGCCCGAACATTTCCCGTGGGGAACGGGAGAATTTTCTGGTGAGAGAAATCTTAGAACCGGGGCCTAAAGTTGGCACCGCCCGTGCTTTCGAGGCTTATGGCCATGCAGACTTTGCCCGTTGACCGGCAAAAAAAGCTCGCTCCACCGGTGGGTTCCGCCCGCTCGGCACGGCGTGCCTTGGCGGCCGCCTTCGCTTCCTTTACCCAAACGGCCGGGGCTCTCGAAACCACCTACGCGAAGCTGCAAGCGGAGGTCGGCCGGCTGCGGCACGAACTCGAGAACAAGAATCGCAGCCTGGCGCAGAGCTTGGAAGAGAACCAGCGGATGCGCACTTACCTGGCCAGAATCGTGGAGGGCTTGCCCTGTGGCGTCCTGGTGTTCGACAGTGAAATGAATTTGCGTATGATCAACCCGGCGGCGAGCCGATTGCTCAATACCGGCAGCGAAGACTCTCCCTCGCCGGAAGCCTCTGTCCCTCGCCTGTTGGGGTCTCTGCTGGCGGCGCTTCCGCAGGAAGAGTTCCGCCACGAACAGGAGTGGGTTGTGGAGGGTCCGCAAGGTGAACGGACGATGGGGGTGACGCGGGCGTGTTTCCAGGCGAGAGGGTCGGGCGACGACTCCATTCTCATCCTGCGCGACCTGACGGAGGCCAAGCAACTTGAACGCGAACGGGAGGTTGCGCGCCGCACGCAGGCGTTGGCGGAGGTTGCCACCCTGCTCGCCCATGAGATTCGAAACCCCCTGGGCAGTCTTGAGCTTTTTGCCGGGCTCCTGGCGGACGCTTTGGCAAACCAGGCGGAGTTGCAACCCTGGATCAATCACGTCCAGGCGGGCCTGCGGTCGTTGGCCGCGACGGTAAACAACGTTCTGCATTTTCACAGTCAGCCATCCGCGCAACTTCTTCCCATCGATCTCCTCCGGCTCGTGGGGGAGACGGTGGAATTCCTTCGCCCGCTGGCCCGGCAGAAGGAAATGCATATCGAGTGGCGGGCGCCGCAGGCTTCCCTTTCCATCCTCGCCGACCCCTCGCGACTCCAGCAGGCATTCTTCAACCTGGCGCTCAATGCTTTCCGGGCCATGAAACCGGGCGGAATACTTTCGATCCGCGTCTTGCGGCGCGAAGAAAGTTGCCCGCCTACGGCTGCCGTGGCCTTTGCGGATCAGGGAGCGGGCATCCGCGCGGAGAATCTGGAGAAGATATTTGAGCCGGGATTCACCACCCAATGCGGCAGCCCGGGGTTGGGTTTGGCGGTAACTCGTAAGGTTATCGAGCAACACGGCGGCACGATTCGAGTGGAAAGCCGGGAGGGGCAGGGAACGACTTTTACCTTGACGCTTCCCCTGGCCAGTAATCAAGAGATCGGGTGATCCGATGATCGGGTGAACTGATCGGGTGATCCGACGATCGGGTGATCGGATGAACAAAAAGCGCGTCGGGCGGTAAGGGTTTTCTGTTCACCCGATCACCGGATCACCCGATCACCCGATCGAAAGGTGGAGGGATGTATCAAGTTCTCGTTGTGGACGACGAAGCGGCCATGCGCGCAGCGCTGGAGGCGAATTTCCGCCGGCAGGGGTGGAAAGTGACGACCGCCAGCGGAACCAGCGAAGCGCTGGAACGCTTTCGCCTGGCGCCTTGCCCGCTGGTGGTGACCGACATGCGGATGCCGGATGGTGACGGGCTGCGCGTCATGCAGGGAGTGCGCGCCCTGGCGCCGGAGACGGCAGTGATTTTTCTGACGGCCTTCGCCAATGTGCCGGAGGCCGTAAATGCCATGCGGGAAGGCGCTTGCGATTACCTGGTGAAGCCCATTTCCTTCGAGCAATTAAAGGAAGCGGCGGCGCGTGTCCTGAGCGCGCGCGTGAGCGGGAGCCCGGCGCCCAACAGTGGGGATTTTATCGGCAGCTCGGCAGTTACCCAACGGCTGATCGAGCGCGCCCGGCAAGTGGCGCGCACCGACGCGGACATCCTCCTGGAAGCCGAGAGCGGCACGGGCAAGGAACTGCTGGCGCGGCTGGTGCACCGCTCCAGCCCGCGCCGCCAGCGTCCCTTTGTGGCGGTGAACTGCGCGGGGTTTCCTGACACGCTGCTGGAAAGCGAGTTGTTCGGGCACATGCGCGGCGCTTTTACCGGGGCGATGACCTCCAAGCCGGGGAAATTCGAACTGGCGCACACCGGCACTCTGCTGCTCGATGAGATTGGCGAGATGCCCCTCAGCCTACAGCCGAAACTGCTGCGCGTGTTGCAAGAACGGGAAATCGACCGGTTGGGCGACACCCGCCCCCTGCCCGTCGATGTGCGCGTGATCGCCACCACCAACCGCCCCCTGGGGGCGCTGGTGGCAGAAGGGAAATTCCGTGCCGACCTGTTCTTCCGGCTTAATGTGATTCCCCTCTCCCTTCCACCCCTGCGTGAACACCGCGAAGACATACCGGACCTGGTCAACCACTTCGTACGCAAATACGCGCCGGCCTCCCGCTCCAACGTCGTGCGGTTCGCGCCGGAACTCCTGGAGCGGCTCCAGGCATACGAATGGCCAGGCAACGTGCGCGAACTCGAAAACTTCGTGCGCCGCGCCTTGGTGCTGGCTCCCGGCCCCGCGGTGGGACTGGAACTGCTTCCCGAAACTGGTTTTCAGAACGACGACCCTTCTTTGGGGGGAATTGAACCGGGACTGACCTTGCGCGAGCTGGAGCGCACGCTCCTGGAAAAAACGTTGGATGCGACCGGCGGCAATCGCACGCGCGCCGCGGGAATGCTGGGCGTCAGCCTGCGCACGGTGCGCAACAAAATTCGTGAATTCGGTCTGCCTCCCCGGAGGGCGGCATGAATTGGATTGAAACCCCCACCATGCAACGCCTGGAGCATTTCTTGGATCTGGTGACGTTTCGTCATGAACTGATTTCCAGCAATCTGGCGAACGTCGATACCCCGGGATACCGCACCCAGGATGTCGATTTTGAGGGCGAGATGCGGCGCGCCGAGCAGCGCTTGGAGGGTGACCCGGTCTCGCCCCATGTGCAGGAAGTGAAGGGCCTGATCGAGCGCCCGGACGGAAACAATGTGAGCTTGGAGCGCGAGACCCTGGCCCTGGCACGGGTCCAGCTTCAGTACCGCGCCGGCGTGGAGTTGCTGCGCAACGAAATCCACATGCTCCAGTCGGCGATCAACGAAGGGAAATAAAACCATGAACCTCTTTGGAGTCCTCGATATCAATGCCTCCGCCCTGACCGCCGAGCGCGAGCGCGCAGAGGTGGTGGCCAGCAACCTGGCGAATGCGGAGACCACGCGCACGCCCAGTGGGAGCCCTTACAAGAAACAGTTGGTGGTGTTTGGGACGGAGGAGCCCGACCGGGGCCAGTTTGCTCTTACCTTGTCGCGCTTCGGCGATCTCCACGCGCGGGGCGTAAAAGTGGAGAAGGTGGTCCAGGACACGGCCCCAGCCGTGCGCCGCTACGAGCCCGGCCATCCGGATGCGGATGCCGACGGGTATGTCTCTTTCCCGGACATCAATCCCGTGGAAGAAATGGTCAACTTGATGGGGGCCGCCCAGGCGTATCAGTTGAACGTGTCGGCGGTGCAGGCCACCAAAGCGATGATCTCGGAGACGCTGCAAATTCTCACGTAGCAGTTACAGGAGTCAGGAGCCGGGAGTCAGGAGTCAGAAGTGAGAAGGCAGAAGGAAGGCGACCTAAAGCGAACTGGTTCTGCTGCCTCTCTCGAATTCTCTTGCCGCCTACTGAAGGAAGCCGTCATAAGGCCTCGTATTGTTCTATCTTCTGACTCCTGAATTTGGCAGGAGGAACAGGGCTGTGGGCAACCCAATTTCAGGTCTACCACAAATCGACTGGGGAAACGTCCAAATGGACGTTCGCCAGCCTTCCAGCGACCGGTCGGAATTCTTCCAGACACTGGAAGGCGCCATGGATAAGGTCCAAGAGATGCAATCTGGGGCGGACCAGCAGGTGGCAAGTATGCTGCAAGGTAACGGGCAGGATCTCCACTCGGCCATGGTGGCGGTGGAGAAAGCGGATCTCTCTTTTCAGCTAATGATGCAGGTGCGCAACAAGATTGTGCAGGCGTACCAGACCATTTCCCAGATGCAATTTTAGGTTACTAAACCATGGCTGTGAAAGCGGAGCAAGTAACCAATCAAGTCACTGCCTTTGTCCAGGGCCTCACCACCCGACAGAAGATCACGATCACGCTGGGAGCCGCCGCCATGGCGGGAACCATCTGGGTGTTCGTCACCTTACTGGATAAGGCCAACTACAAAACGCTCTATTCCGGACTCTCCTCCGGTGATGCGCAGTCTTTGTCGCACCGGTTGTCGGAAAGGAATATTCCTTATGAGTTGGCGAGCGACGGGACCAGCATTCGCGTCCCCGCCGACCAGCTTGACAAAGCGCGCCTCGATTTGGCTGCGGAAGGGATGCCGCAAACCGGCAGGCTGGGGTTTGAGCTCTTCGACAAGCCGAATTGGGCGGGGAGCGACTTTGCGGAAAAGGTGAACTACCAACGGGCCCTGGAAGGCGAGCTCGAGCGAACCATCCAAACCCTGGGGGAAATTGAGGCGGCGCGGGTACACCTGGTGCTGCCCCAGGAATCGCTCTTCACGGAGCGGGAACGCGAGGCCAAGGCCTCGGTGGTCATTAAACTTCGCGGTGGGCGGCTGGGCGACGAAGCCCAGGAAGCTATCACTCACTTGGTGGCCAGTGCGGTGGACAACTTGAAGCCCGAAAACGTAACCTTGATTAACGCGGATGGGGGGATGCCGATCTTGGCGCGCAGCGGCGGCTCAACAAGTCGGCCGCGGGTTTGGGCGGAATTTGAAATGGCCCTCGCGCAAAAGGTCGTCGCCACCCTGGAACCCGTCGTGGGGCCGGGAAAAGCTCGCGCCAACGTCACCGCGGAATACGACCTCGCCACCAGCGACAGCACGCAGGAAACCTACGATCCGAACGGCGCGGTGGTCCTGACCTCCCAAATTTCCGAAGAGCGCGTGGGCGAAACCGATGCGGAAGGTACTCCCGGAACTACCTCCAATGTCCCTGGAAAGCAGCCCAACCCTCCGCCGAAGCCGCCCTCCCCAGCCGATTCCGAATCGCAGGGCCTCCACACCGAAAGCAAGACATTCGCCGTAAGCAAGACCGTCCGTCACTCGGTGCAACCGGCCGGAACTCTCAAACGCATTGCCGCTGCCGTGCTGGTGGACGACGCGACGGATACCAAGGATGACAATGGCCAGAAAGTGGAAACGCGGCGGAAACGAACACCGGAGGAGATGAAGCAGATCGAGGAACTGGTGGCGGCGGCGATCGGGGTCGATGCCACCCGCGGCGACAAAGTGGCGGTGGAAAACCTTTCGTTCCAGACCTTGCCCCTGGAGACCCCCGGTTCCCCAACCCTGACCGAGCGTGTCGTACCCATCGTGGACAAATGGATCAACGTGATCCGCTACGGGGCGTTACTCCTCTTATTTTTGCTGACTTACATGCTGGTCCTGCGTCCTATCAAACGCCAGATCGTGACCGCCTTCCAAGAGCTTCCTAAACAACTGGGAATGAGTAAAGCTGGTCGGGAGGCTTTGCCTGGGGGTGCGCCTGGTGGACTCCCCACGCGGGTCGATGATACCTCCGCCCTTGAGGCTTCGCTCCAACAGTTGGGGGATTCCCCGCTCGAGGCCAAACAAGCCGTCATGCTGAAGAAGAACTTATTGGAAAAGGTCAAGAAAGAGCCTGCGACCGCCAGCCGCTTGATTCAGAATTGGATGCGGCAGGAGGGTAAATCATGACGGCAGTCGCGGAAACTGCCAAAGCACCACCGGCTGAAAACTTGACGGGGATTCGAAAGGCCGCCATTCTCCTTGTCCTTCTAGGCGACGAGGCCGCTAGCTTGGTCTATAGAAACATGGCGCAGGAAGATTTGCAGATGCTTACGGAGGAGATCTCCGAATTGGAGTACATTTCTCCTGAAACTGGCGCCCAAATCCTTCAGGAATATTACCGCCTGACCGTTACCGAGGCGTATCTCGCGCAAGGCGGGGCAGAATACGCCCGAACACTCCTGGTGAAAGCCTTCGGGGAGGACGGGGCGAAGCACTTGCTCCAACAGGTTCAGAGCTATCAGGACGCCCGTGCCACCAACCTGGACTCCCTGCAAAGAGCCGATCCGCAGCAACTCGTGATGTTCGTGGAAGGCGAGCACCCGCAAACTATTGCGCTGGTTTTGGCCCACATGGGGTTGAAGCCGGCGTCAGAGGTTCTCCTGCTCCTTCCCGAAAAGACGCGGGCGGAAGTGGTGCGTCGGCTCGCCGAAATGCATCAGTTCTCGCCGGAGATGGTCCAGAAAATCTCTCTGGTGCTCAACAAGAAACTCAAAGCCTTGGGGGAACAGAACCGCCGCGCTTATGGTGGCGTCAAGGCCGTCTCCGATATGCTCAACCGCGTCGAGACCGGCACCGCCAAAACCATCCTGGAGGCGATTGAGCAGGATGATCCCAAGCTGGCCCTCAGCATTCGCAATCTGATGTTCACCTTCGAAGACTTCCTGTCCGTCCCGGAGAGCAGCATGCGCGAGCTTTTGAGCCACTTGGACAAAAAGACGCTGGCGCTGGCGCTCAAGGGATCCTCTGAAGATATGAAGAATCACGTTTTCAAAACCATGTCTTCACGCGCTTCTCAGATGTTAAAAGAGGACATGGAGGCGCTAGGGCCGGTGCGCTCCAAGGAAGTGACCGCAGCCCAACAAGAAATCGTGCAACAGGCACGCAAGCTCGAGACGGAAGGGAAATTAACTCTGAAGAGCTTTGGGGATGACGCGTATGTTGTCTAATCCTAACCCCCCAACCCACGAAGCTGAGTCGAATGCGCAAGCGTATGTTTACCCTCCTCCCCTGACCCCCGGCACCGGGGCGAAGCCGTCTTCGTCCGGCGGCAACTCTTCCACCCTGGAACGCCTCTGGACTCCTGATGCCAAGCCGTCCGGTTCTCCGCCGGTTAGCGAGGACCAGATTCGAGCGCGGGAAGCACGCACCCGGATAGAGGGCCGGGAAGAAGGGGTGGCGCAGAGCCGGGCGGAATTTGAGAAAAAGTTGGCGGACGAGAAGCAGGCGTTAGTTCAAGGGGTTCGCGAATTTGCCCACGAGCGCGAAACCTACTTCCACCGGGTGGAAGCTGAAGTGGTGGGTTTGGCCTTGGCGATTGCCCGGAAGATTTTGCACCGGGAAGCACAGGTTGACCCCTTGCTTCTGGCGGGAGTCGTACGCGTCGGGCTCGATAACGTCGCCGCCGGGACGCATGTCCGGTTGAGAGTTCACCCTGACCAGATTCAGGCTTGGCAAGAGTTCTTCTCCCTTCAGCCCGACTTACAGTCGCTTCCTGAATTGATGGGCGATGCCACGCTTGGGCCGGGGCGCTGCACGCTGGAAACGGAATTGGGCTCCACCGACCTGACACTCGAAACCCAACTCAAAGAAATCGAACAGGGCTTTTTTGATCTGCTGGCCCAGAGGCCTAAAAAGCAGTGACGAGTGAAGAGTGAGGAAATTGCCGATTGTCGATTGCCGATTTTCGATTGAAAGTCGTCAGCTCTCGGTATAAGTCGTGAGTAAGAGCTTCTACCGAACGTGGGCAATTGAAGACTGAAAACTTCCGTAGCTCAAATCGGTAATTGGCGATCAGCAATTGGCAATCGGCAATCGACCATCGGCAATCTTATTGACCATGGATGTTTCATGAGCAACCATTCCCTGCTATCCCCTTACTTCCGGCGCTTGGAGAGTCTCTCCACGGCGCGTTGGTATGGCCGGGTCACCAAGGCGGTGGGACATATTGTGGAGTCCGAGGGACCCTTCTGCTCACTCGGCGAGTGCTGTGAGATTTTTGGACCCACCGGGGAGCCCCATGCAGGAGAAGTGGTGGGTTTCCGCGGCAGCACCGTCCTCTCGATGCCCTTGGAAAGGCTGAATGGAATTCGCTATGGAGACCGCATCGCCACCTGGGGAGCCAAGGCGACCCTGCGGGTGGGGGAAGAGTTACTGGGCCGGGTGATTGATGGCATGGGCAAACCCCTGGATTCCCAGCCGGACTACCATGCCCGTGAGTACTGGCCGCTGCACTCTCTTGGACCCTTGCCGCTGCAACGCCACTCGATTCGTGAGCCTCTAAGCTGCGGGGTGCGTGCTATCGACGCTTTTCTTACCTGCGGGCGCGGGCAAAGGGTGGGCGTTTTCGGGGGCAGCGGGGTCGGGAAAAGCACGCTGCTCGGGTTAATGGCCCGCGGGAGCGCCGCTGATGTGACGGTTATGGCGCTGGTGGGAGAGCGCGGCCGCGAAGTGCGAGAGTTCCTGGAAGGAGCCCTGGGGGAAGAAGGCCGACGGCGCTCGGTGGTGGTGGTGTCAACGTCGGACCAATCACCTCTGTTGCGCATCCGGGCGGCGCTGGTGGCGACGACTGTCTCCGAATACTTCGCCATGCAGGGCAAAAATGTCCTCCTGGTCGTCGATTCCTTGACTCGCTTCGCCATGGCGCAACGCGAAATTGGCTTGGCGGCCGGTGAGCCCCCTACGGCAAAAGGTTATACTCCGTCGGTATTCACCTTGCTGGCACAGCTCATTGAACGGGCCGGGAACTTCGACGGTGGGAGCATCACCGCCTTCTACACCGTGCTCATGGAAGGGGATGACCAGCAGGATCCGCTCGTGGATGCCCTCCGAGCGCTGCTGGACGGGCACATCGTCCTTGATCGGCGCCTCGCCGCCCAAAACCACTACCCTTCCATCTCCATTTTGGACAGCCTGAGCCGGTTGATGCCTTCAGTTTGTAAACCGGAGCACCTGGAAAAGGCGCACCGGCTGCGAAAACTCCTGGCCGCCTACACCGCCTCCGAAGATTTGATTCGGGTGGGCGCGTATCAAAAGGGCCTTGACCCGATTCTGGACCAAGCCATTGAAGTTATCCCGGCGTTAAGCAAATTCCTTCAGCAGCGGGAGGACGAAAAAGCACCCCTAAGCAGTACCCTGACAGCCCTTCAGGCGCTGCCCGGCTAGTGGTCCCATGCCCTTCCGCTTCTCTTTACAAGCCGTGCTCCGTTGTCGCGAGAGTTTTGAGCAGCGCGAGCGTCAGCGCCTTGAGGCCATCACCCGCGAGTTGGTTAAGGCGCGCCAGCAGTGGGAGCAAGCGAAGCAGGAGCGAGCCAATGCCTTGGTCCAGTTTCAAAAGAAACTCCACCAGGGCATGACCGCGGCGGAAATGCAATTTGAGTTGGCCTGCGACCGAGTGCGCGTCCGGCGAATTGCCGCGCTGAACGCCCAGGTTACCAAGCTGGAGGACTTGCGGCGCCGTCAACTCGAGATCTTTCGCCACGCCCAGCAGCAGCGCAAAATTCTGGATAACCTCCGCGACCGCCAGCTTGCCGCTTACCAACTGGTTCAGGCCCGGCGAACGCAACAGCAGTTGGATGATAGGTTCCTCATCACGCACGCCGGGCAGAATTCCCGCTCATAGCGATAGAGTCGACAGTTGATAGTCGAAAGTTAATAGTCAAGGCGCTCTCGATTTATACTCTCAACTATAAACTATGGACTGTGAATTGTGTGCGTACTCTGGACTGTGAACTCTTTGCCGGCGATAGAGGTTTACAGTTGAAAGTCGACAGTTAACAGTCGAGCCGTTCTCGATGTCTACTATGAACTGTAAACTATGGACAATGAACTGTTTTCAAACATTCCTCGGTGCTGAATCACTGCATGGCGCTCGCCGTGGCGACAGCGTGGCTTTCGAATTCAAGGGCAAACTAGCGATCCTTAACCCGCTACTTCGGCGCTGCGGGCTTTGCCGAGAAGAAATCGGCAGGGATGAGCCGGGCTCCGGCGCTGAGCAAGGGGCCGGGGCGGTCGCCGAAGGTGTACACGGGCTTACCGGAGGCGAGAAGATCGAGGGCCAGGGCTTCCGTCTTGCTGCCGGGAGCGGCGAACGGGATTAGAACCTCGTCAGAGATCGCGGCGACAAAGCGGTTGCGTTCGGCGGCGAGTTGAGCGGTAACGCGCTTCGCCGTATTAGGCACTGTAGCGGCGGTCTCCGATCGACGTCGGCGGTCGGAGACCGCGGTTGTAGCGTCGATCTCCGATCGACGTCGGCGGTCGGAGACCGCGGTTGTAGCGTCGATCTCCGATCGACGTCGGCGGTCGGAGACCGCCGCTACAATCCGCCCAGGGCGGGCGGAGACGACAAAAGGGGAGAGGAGCAGCAACCGCTTGTCCTCAAGGGCCTTCTGCCAGTCCTTCGGAAGCCGGGACGTGCTGAGCCTGTGGGCTTGAACAATGATGATGGGGTCCGGCCCGCGCAGCAGAATGGGCAGGCAGTCCTTTTCGATGGGTGAGTGGAATCCGCTCACAATTGCCACCCACGACCCGCGCACCAGCCGCGCGAAGTCGTAGGTCTTCAGGATCACGTCACCGGGGCATTTCTGGGAGGAGATGAGGGCCAACTTGCTGCGCGCGAGTAGCCCGACGTCACCCAGTGCATCCGCCGGGCCGGAACCAGTATCAATTCGGTGTGTCTGCTGTTGCTTCTTCGGATTCGTTTGTTGTTTCACTGGCGGCTCGATACTTCATGTCGTAATTGGTTACGTAGTCCAACTCAGCTTCATCCAGGCCATACACCACCGCAAGCTCCGCGTCAATTTCGTCGATGACAGACTTGGAACGAAATGCCTTGATCTCGTCATACTCAATCTTGTGTCCCTGTTTCGTCGAGATGGTCTTCCGAGTTGCATTCTCGGTCAGACTGGACATTAGCTTCCTTACGAGGTATTGCCAGTTAACGTTTTCCCATCCTGCGGGAACAGGAAACCGACGCACAAAGCTGTCGTTAATGTGCTCGCAGTCACAAAGTGCACTGTAAAGCCAATAAAACAATGACGAGTTCAGCAAGCAGGTGGCGAAACTCGCAGCAGCATCACTTACAAAACAGATCGTCCGACCATGAGGTGGTTCCATCCGTTTCCCGTTCCGCTTGAAAAATGGGACCCCGTAAAGAGCCTTTACCCAATAACGGCACGCCTCTTGGTAGTACATCAACGATTCGGACTTTCCGCAGCTAAAGGTGCCAAGCGCAGCAGCGTCTCGCCCGCCGGTCTTCTCGTACAGGCCAACCTCGATGGTCGAGCCAATCTTCGCAATCCGGTTGCGGTTCTTGCGGATGCCATGATTCACGAAATGAATGCAATTGGAGATATGTGGTCGCTCTTCCGAATAGAACCTATTCACATTTGATGTAACAAATCCAGGCCGCTCAGCGTTGGGCGTCGAAATGAGGATTACCACAGGCATCTCAACGTCTGTGAAGACAGACTCAGGCCGGCGCGGAAACGGAACCGCGTGAATGCCACCCCTACATTCAAGCAAGTCTTGAAGTGATTCGAGGCGTTCCGATGAGAGTGCAGTTAGTTGGACGATCAACCCGACAAATGCGTTCTTCTGCGCCAGCCTTAGCGACTGCTCGAATACATACGCATAAAGATTTCGAGATGCAAACGTCGCGAAATGTGACTCCAAAACGGCATATGGAATATTGCGGTTGGGATACACGACGTAAGGGGGATTCCCGATAACAGCGTCAAAGCCGCCATTCTTCAAAATGCCGAAGAACTCAACAAACCAATGAAATGGTTGATGGGCGTCCCGCCAGGCCTCAAAAGCATCCCTGTTGTCTGCTCGAACGCCGTATTCGCCGCAGATATAATGATTGAGTTCATCTCGTAGGGAATCAAGGAGCCTCTGTACTCCAGCCTTTGACGTAAGGAACTCAGATGACTCCATGCCGTGCAGTACCTGCATCTCTCGAAAACGGTGATAAGCGATCTCAGCTTGCTCGGCCCGTTCTTTGATTGCGCAGACTGCATCATCGAAATTCAATCTGTTGCCTACAGCATGATGCAGTTCGGATTCGGTCGTGAATCCTACTAATGTATTCCCAGGGCGTATATTGAAGTCGATGTCGGGCAGCGGCTCGATCTTCTCGCCCGGATTCACCTGCGCGACCAGTTTGAGGAAGAGGCGCAGTTTACAGATTTCTGTGGCCTCCTCCATGATGTCCACGCCATAGAGATTATTCAGGATGATGGATTTGAGGATGAAATAGCGCGGGCTAGGGTGCCGCGACTTGTCGTTCATCTCTTCGAGGGTTTGGCGGAAGTCCTTGAACTTCTCCGGGCTGTGCTTTTCGCCGCTGCGGTCAAGGTCATCTACGAACGCCTGCATACGAACAAGGCAGGTGTCGTAGAGCCGTTCGAGGATGTTGAGCGCCGCGAACAGGAATGCTCCCGACCCGCACGCAGGATCAAGAACCGAGATGCTGCGGATGGCTTTGTAAAACGCCCGCAGGAGTTCCGGGCCTTCGCAGTTGGCGATCACTTCCTCGGCGAAGCGGCGAATGTCGAGGTTGTAGGTGATGAGATCATTGATCGAGCAAATCTCGCCCGCCGCGAGCTTCTGGCGAATCTCTTCGCAGCGGGTGCGCCGGGCGACGACTTCGCGCCAGGTTTCGGTGGGCAGGGCGTATTCGGGGGGCGCCGGCTTGTTCCAGAGGGTGCGTTTGGAGACGTCTTTTAGGCCGACGGCGATTTCTGAGGGCAGGGCCTTTTGTAGCGGCGATCTCAGATCGCCGTCTCGGTTGTAGCGTCGATCTCCGATCGACGTTCGGCGGTCGGAGACCGCGGTTGTAGCGTCGATCTCCGATCGACGTCGGCGGTCGGAGACCGCCGCTACAGAATCATCCCACATGCCGTGTTCGACGGCAGCGTAGATGTACCGGTCGGGGTCCAACTGCAATAGGCGCCAGACGGAATGCTCACCCTCGAAGGCAATCCGGCAGGACTTCTTCGCCATGTCGAACAACGCCGGAATGATGGTGTTCTTGCTAATGTACTCGGTAATGTCCTCTTTCGTGTAATACGCCCCCATTTCCTTCTGGTTGATGTACTTTTCGAACACGTAACCGAGGACATCGGGGTTGATCTCGCGTCCGGTGCGGGTGGGACGGTCATCAAGGTGCCAGTCGTATTGTTCGAAGAAATCGAAGATGCGCTCGAAAGCCTTGTCAGGAACGTCGATGTTTTTTCCATGTTTCTCCTCGATTTGGTGCTTTAGGAACAGACCGCCGTTCAGGTAGGGGACGCGCCCCAGCAAACGGTTCGTTTCAGCGGATCGCTGTTCTTCGCGCTTGGCAAAGCCCTCGAAAAACAGCGGGCAGAGCAAATCGCGGTAGAACTTGTCCCGGCCTCGGAGCTGGCTCTCGGTCAGCCGGTTGGTAAGGTAGTGCTGATCGCCACCGAGGAATTCCTTCTTCTGGATGAAGTAGATGAACATCAGGCGGTTGAGCATCACTGAGGCGTACCAGCGTTGTAGCTTTTCGTCAGGAATGCCCTTGGTGAACTTCAGGAAGGCGTCGTGTTCCTTCTTGAATTGTTCGTAGAATTTCTTCGTGACCTTCTCGATATCAAAGGCAGCGCCGACCTTGGCCACGGACTCGGCGACGTTTGGATCATCCTCAAGGCTGAACGCGATTCCCTGAATCTTCTGGACCAGGGCGTCGCCCGATTGGCCCTTGTAGAAAATCTGTTCGCGGCAGGCGGAGGGCTTGCCCGCTTCGCGCTTGACCCATTGCCACACCTGCGTGCTGTTGGCGTTGTCGTGGAAGATGATGATGTGTTCGCGAGCGGTCTTTGAAACCTGTGTGTCGATTTTGCGGCGTGTGGGGTGGTTGGGGAATTGGGCGTCGGTGGGTGGAACGCACTCAAACACCGCCATGCCGCGCTGGGCCACGGGCTTTAGCGTGTACGTAACACTATCGATGGGGAAAACCAGATCTCGCGTGACGAAGTGGTTCCACATCAGTTCTTGGGTGAACAAGGCCGTGAAGTCGAAGGCTTGCAAGCGTTTTTGGATGTTCTGGTAGCTGGCAGGCATGGTGTTATCTCTTGTAGCGTCGATCTCCGATCGACGTTTCGGCGGTCGGAGACCGCCGCTACAATCTTGCGATCAGAGATCGCACTGTAGCGTCGATCTCCGATCGACGTTCGGCGGTCGGAGACCGCCGCTACAATTTGCCGAAAACCAGGCGATGAATCTCGCCCTGGTACGGCCAATCTTCCGAGCGCTTCACTAATCCGGCCCGAACCGGGTTTTGCCGCACGTATTCCATTTTCTCCCAGTACGACTCTTCCGACCTCAGCACGTGGTCAAAGAAGTCTTTTTCCCAGTGCGTGCCCTCGCCCTCATCCTCTCGGAGAAGTTTGGATAAGTCGCCCCGCAGGGCTTTCACCCATTTCCATAAGTCAGGCGATTCCGGCGAGAAGGCTGCGAAAAGATGGATGTGATCGGGCATAATCATAAAATACCCGACCAAAACGTGATGGTCGGTTGCCCGCTCGGAGAATTTCGTGAATTCTTGATGAATCGCGGCGTTTGCCAATGAACATTTTCGGTCCTGAGTACACAGCGTTAGGTAATAGATCGGGCAGTGGGTATAAAGCCAGTCCAGGCGCCGCAAGCGTGGTTTGAATTTCATATTGTAGCGTCGGTCTCAGACCGACGTTTGGGCGATCCTAGATCGCCCGTCCGGTTGTAGCGTCGATCTCCGATCGACGGGATTGTAGCGTCGATCTCCGATCGACGTTCGGTTGTAGCGTCGATCTCCGATCGACGTTCGGCGGTCGGAGACCGCCGCTACAAAGACGAAAGGCCTAGCGAACAGATGATTTCCGGTTCTTGCGTTTCGACCTCTTCCTCGACGCGGCATAGACGGTCCTCCTGCCAGAGGGAAACCACGAAATCGGCAAGTTGATGGTCACTCGCTCCCAAACGCAACTGCCGGTTGAGGGCGTCGGCGGCGGTCTGCTGGAGCGGGGAGCGGTAAATTTGATCGATGGCTTTCGTCAGGTCTTGCGTCGCGAAGAGCATTCCTTTAACGTGTGTCAAGTAAGTCTTAAGCCGCTCATAAACCCTGAAGCGCGCGCCAGATGGACGGCCCAACTGCCCGCCAACCGACTTCTCTTCCTGCACCATGTAGCGCACGCCCTTCTCAACAAGGTCGTGATGGTCGGGCAATCGGGGAGGCGCGGGCGTATTGGCAGCGCACTCTGCGGCCCGCAAAATGTCGAGCTGCGACTCGGTGACGCTCTGGCCGTCGCGATTAATCCATGCCAGTGAGTCGTTGCCCTCGGCGGTTCGCATGTAAACCAGCACTCCCTCCGGTTGGTCGGCGGCGGGCTTGTGCGGTTTGGTCGAGAACACCACGTTGGGCAGGTCTTCCACGATTTTCTTTAATTTGGGATCGGCGTCGATGGCGTTCTGCCAGATTTGATATGCGTAGGATGCGAGATCGACTTCATTGTCGGTCTCTTCCAGGATGCCGGATTTCTCGTTGTACAAGTCGAGGATGGGTTTCTCGTCCATGTCATCCTCGAAGAAAGCCTCATCGCTCCCGACCACCTCCGCGTTCTCCTTTAGGCGATTCCTGACACGCCCACGAAGATTAATAATTCGCTCAATACCGTCAGCGGGCAGGAATGAATGGCAGAAAATCTTGTCGGCCTTCTGCCCGATACGATCCACGCGGCCAGCACGCTGGATGAGCCGAATGATGGCCCAAGGGAGATCGTAATTCACGACCACGGCACAGTCTTGGAGGTTTTGGCCCTCACTGAGCACGTCCGTTGCAAGCAGGACCCGCAGTTCGTCCTCGGGCTGGACCTCGGCGCGCTTCTTGTTGCTCTCCGGGCTGAAGCGATAGGCAAAGGCAGTGGGGTTCTCGGTATCGCCACTGACGCCTTCCAGCTTGGCGATATGGCGAGCCTTGAGTTCCCCGTTGACGTAATTCAATGTATCGGCAAATTGCGTGAAGATGAGGACCTTCTGACTGGGATATTTCTTCGTCAGGAGGATTTCGAGGGCGTCGAGCTTCGCATCCTTACTGGGGTCCCATGATCCACAGGTTTTGAGCACCTGAATCAGCGCCTTCGCGTCGTTCTTCAGGTCAGTTTCGAGTGCCTTGATGAACAAAGAAGGGCGCATCCATTTGAAACGCCGGGAAAGTTCCGTCTGGTAACGGTCATAAATCAGCACCGCCCGCTGGTGAAACGACGCCTCATCACGCAGTAAGGTAGCAGTGTCGCTTCCCCCGTTGTCGTCGCCGTCCTCCGGCTCGGTTAACAGGTCGTCAAGGTCTTTGTCGCCGAGTTTGGCGTCTAAGAACTCGGCGCCTTGCGTGCCGACGGGCAGAGGCAAGTTGTTTTCAATCGCGTGCAGGAAAATGAAATTTCGCAGCACATGACGTTCGAGTGACTGAATGAAGGCAGGCCCGCCGCTCTCCAGCCGCTTGAACAGGTTGGTGCGACAGAAGCCCATCAGCCGCTTGCCCGCACGGGAGAGCATTTTGATTTCCTTGCTCTCGGTTTCGGTGGGTGGTTCGTGCGGAGTTGCCTTGATGTAATTTCCCAACCCGTAGCGGGGCAGGCTCAAGTGGTTCACCGCATTCACAACGGGGTCGGAATACAGTCGGGCGTATTGGTCGTTGGGGTCGTGCTCGTCGAACTCAAATTTCTCGGTTTTCGGCACGCGATCTGGGAAATAGAATTTCTCCCCGCTATCAAACGCCAGGTATTTGCGGCCGGTCACCGGGTCGGGCTTGGCGTAGTTCTCCTTAATGAACGAACGCGTGCGTCGCACGAGGTATAGGCGCATGAGATCGCGCCAGTCATCCGGGTAGTCGCTCTTCTCAAAGGCGGCCAGAGACCGCACCGGACATTGATGAAGGCGGATGAACTCCGTTTCGCCCAGCTCTTTGAGTTTTCGCTCCGGCCGTATTCCGAGGTCCTGGTCCGCTGGCACGAATAACTGCAACTGCGACGAAAGGTCCAGATAGGTTTTGTTGTAGGGTGTGGCCGAGAGCAGGATACATTTGCTGCCGTTCTTGGCGATGTACTCCTGAATGATTTTGTAACGGCGACCCTCGCGGTTCCTGAGGTTGTGGCTCTCGTCGATCAGGATGATGCGGTAGCGCGGCGTCTTCGGTAGCTCGTTCATGGCGACGCTTATCGACATCACCTTCGCTGCCAGCCTGTACTGGTGAACATAGTCGGTCCACATCGGCACAAGGTTCTTCGGGCAGATGATGAGCGTCTCAAGGAAGTATGGCTCGTCTTGGAAAATGCGGGCCAGGGCAGCCGCCATGATGGTCTTGCCGAGACCGACGACATCGCCTATTACCACCCCGCCCCGCTTGTTGACGTAACGCGCCGCAATCCTGACGGCCGCCGCCTGAAACGGCAAAAGCTGCGTGCCAAAATCCTTGGGAACAGTGAACTCGGATAGCCCCGCCAACGCCTCCTGCGAGAGGTGGTAGGCCATATCGAGGTAGATATGGTACGGCGGAATCGGTTCTTCGCGCGCCCAACTGGTGTCGATGATTTCCGCAAGTTCCTTCGAAATGTCGAGACACCAATTGTCGTTCCATTGGTCCTCGAACCACTTCTGCAACTTATTGCAGGCATCGTGATCGAGCACATCGACGTTTAGCTCTCCTTGTTTGGAGAGGCCGGCAAACGTCAAATTGCTGCTTCCAACGAATCCAATCGTTGGGTTGTTAGGATCGGTGCGGTGAACGAGATATAGCTTGGCATGAAGCGGGTGCCGCAGGAACAGCTTCACTACAACTTTATTCGCCCTCAGTTGTGCGCTAAGTCGGCGTAGGCCCTTTTCATCTTCGTCGGTGGGCGCTCCGATGGTCAGTTGCGCGCGAAATTCTTGCGCGGCTGCCCTCTTCAGTCGTAGCGCCGCCTGCTGGTCCATGTCCGCTGGGCCCGATGTAAGGCTGTAACGTTCGCGTAGTTCTTCCTGCGGAAGCTTCTGCATTCCTACAATGACCCGGCAGCACGCCCCCTCGCCACCCGGCCACGCTTCAATGAGTTGGTCAATCTGCCGCCATCCTCGAAGGTTGAAGTACCCGACGCAGAAGTCCGCGCGCTCGGATATCTTGAGCGAGTCCGATAAGGCGGGAAGCAGCGATAGTGCTATATTATCGAAAATTCGGGGCATTCGAGGGCTACTGATTATTCAGTTCAAATCCGGCAAGAAGTTATCATAGAGCTAATGCCAATGGAAGAGGGCAGGGGGGTTAGTGATTTTCGGCAGAAGCATCGTTGGTTTCAGGCGCTTGGTCTGACGGCGCGCATTCCCGGAGAAGAGGGGACGGAGACGACTCAAAGAGTCCGAAGTTGAAAGTTGAAACCGCTGACGGATACGCCTCCCGCATGAACGGGGGGACTTTTCTTGTACTGTCGATTCCGAAGCGCGGCCCCCCATCTCTCAACCTTTGAACTTACAGAATTGTCGGACTCTGGCTCCGCATGGGGAGCGTGTCGGCAAAAAGACGTTAAGAATGCAGGTTTATCTTGATAACTTATTGAAAACAAATCAGAAGAGAATATATAACGTCTAAGTTTATGAAAATAAATAAGATACAATACATTGTAAACTAAAGCGATTTGGTTATGAGCGGCTATTAGTTGGGAGTATCGGTTTATCCACCATGAGCGCTGGAGGGTCGGGCGGGGAGCAGATCGAGTTCGTGGGGGATGGTGTCCCACCTATTCTGCGCTTGTCATCAGGAATTGCCCAGTCAGTCGGCAAACCTTTCCCGGCCCGACACCCTTCCCTCCCCCAACTTTCTCTCCTCTAGGTTCGGCACACACCCGAAAAACTTTAATTCCCAAAGAGTTCCGTGTTTTGGATGCACTTTCCGCATCAATGTCGCCTTTGGCGGCGCTCATGCTCCTTGGTCGGCGGCCAACGATTTTATGGAAACTCTTCAGGTCCAACCCGCAGGCGCAGTAGCACCAACGCTACCCGCCTCGACCGTCTTGAGTGGCACACCTACCGGAGACGACTCATTCGCTTTGACTCTCGGCCGTGCTCTCGAGAACATACCCAATTTGGTTCAGGATGGGTCTTCGATCACCCCCAAAGCGTCTCCGCGCGGAAAAGAGGCCGCCAGCGACAGCCCCGATTCCCCTTCCATGGCAGGGATCCTCTTTAATTGCTTTGTCACGAATATCCTTCAACCCGCCCCTCCCGTTGCCCTGAGCACCGGCGCTCAGGAGTCCACGGTTAGTCTTCCGGGCCCCGAATCAACCGCGGATTCACCGCCCAATATCGCTCTTAGTCTCGCTACCCCCGAGGGCAAGTCGAGCGCAAACCCAGGAACACTGTCTATCCCGGCAGCTAAGGGAGGCGGCGCGGCGCCCAGCACATTGTCTGCATGGACGGGTAAAGGCGTTGGGACGACGGGAACCGGCAAGGCTGAGGCGTCGAAATCCATTGCTCGCGAGCGAGGCCAAGTTGCCTTTCAGTCCCGCAGTCTTGTCCCCGCAACCGGACAGATTCCACCAGAGGAAACAGCCACCCCCCAACCCGTAAGCGCGCCGCCTTGGTTCCCAGTGCTGCAAGACACTTCCGTTCTCAGCCAACCTGTAGAACAAAAGGTTGGAGGGGCACTGTCCGAATCGAAACAGGTGCAAGGCTCAAATCCAGTGTCAGCGCGACAGTCCGAGCCCCGCCAGGCACCGCTTGATTCGCCCAGTCTCACGGATTCGTGGCCACAAATATCACAACTCGACCCCGCACAGATGCAAGCCGTTCCGCTGCCACCATCGGGTCAGAGTTTGCAGGCTGCTTCCAATCCCACGGCGTCCTTGGGCCAAACGGGACAATCGGCTCCTGCGTCCAGTCCGGAGGCAAGCGATCCTTCCAAGCCGTTCTCCGCAACCGGTCATCCGGCGCTGGCCCGATTTTCGAGTCTGATGGGAGACTTTGTGGGAGCAGATTTACAGGCTGCTTCCCATCCCACGGCGTCCTTGGGCCGAACAGAACAAACTGCTCCTGCCTCCGGGGCGGACACCAACGCTGCTTCCACGCCGTTCTCCGCAACCGGTCATCCGGCGCTGGCCGAATTTTCGAGTCGGCTGGGAAAGTTTGCGGGAGCAGATTTGCAGACCGCTCCCAATCCCACTCTGTCCTTGGGCCAAGTGGGACAAGCTGCTCCTGCGTCCGGTCCGGAGGCAAGCGCTCCTTCCACACCGTTCTCCGCGACCGATCATCCGAAGCTGGCCGGATTTTCGGGCTTGTTGGATAAGTTTGCGGAAGCGGATTTGCAGGCTGCTTCCAATCCCACGGCGTCCTTGGGCCAAACGGGACAATCGGCTCCTGCGTCCGATCCGGAGGCAAGCGCTCCTTCCACACCGCTCTCCGCGACCGATCATCCGGCGCTGGCCGAATTCTCGAGTCTGATGGGAAACTTTGTGGGAGCAGATTGGCAGGCTGCTTCCAATCCCACGGCGTCCTTGGGCCAAACGGGACAATCGGCTCCTGCGTCCGATCCGGAGGCAAGCGCTCCTTCCACACCGCTCTCCGCAACCGATCATCCAGCGCTGGCCCAATTTTCGGGCTTGCTGGATAAGTTTGCGGGAGCTGATTTGCAGGCTGCTTCTGACGCGACGCTACCCCCTGGCCAAGTGGGACAAGCCTCGCCAGCGGTGGCCCCGGAGGCAAACGATTCTTCCATACCCATCTCCGGGACCGACCATCGGGCGCTGGCCCAATTTTCGAACGTGCTGGGAAAGTTTGCGGGCGTAGAAATAAGTGTCAAAGTGTCCGGGAATGAATCGCAACCGGCGACGGCAACAGATAAGTTCACGACAAAAAGTACTCCGGTGCCGGTGGGCACACTCAATGGCGGTCTGCGCATGACGGCGGTGGATTCAGTCCTGATTCCGGTCGCACCCAAAGCCGAAAACCTGGTGAACACTCCGGCGAAGGTCACCCTTCACTCCGCGCCGACATCCAGCAGTGTGGCAACTGAGGTGGCTTGGCAAAAAGGCAATGAGCCAGAGGTCGCAAGCGCGCAAGCCCCGCTTTCATCCTCGGCAAGCCCGGTTCCGTCCCCGCAGGTTGACGCGAATTCGCAACCTCCCTCCTCGGCAACGACTCTGCGGAATGACGCGGCGCCACAAGCCCACAGCATTCAGTCCCCTGCCGCAGTGTCTGCCGACTCAGGGGAAAGCGCGGCCTACGCCAACCCTTCGGACCCATCGGCGAGTGGCCAAGGAAAATCCGGGCAACAAAGCGGGACGGCCTCAGGAGATAATCCCGCAGTCGTCACACCCATTGCTCCCAGCATTGCCACCAATCCAGCCCCCGATTCGACTGCGAATCTCCTCACGGCCCACGCACCAAGCGTCCCCGCGAGTCATACCGCCACCTCGGCTCCGCAGATCCCGCCGTCTTCCAGCCAGCCGCCCGCGACGCTCTCAGCCTGGCAGAACTACGATGGCGGGGCAGGCAAAATTGTGAGGTCGGCGTCGCTCAGTGACACTGCCAACGGCGCGGAAATGCATGTGGAACTTCGCTCCGGCGCCTTGGGTCCCCTGGAAGTTCACGCCGTGGTGCACGAAGGATCGGTGGGGGCCGAAATCCATGTCCAGGGTCAAGAAGCCCACACGCTGCTGGCGGCGGGCCTACCTTCGCTCGAACGCGCGCTGGGAGAGCGGAACCTGCGCGTGGAAAACATCGCTGTTTACCAGGATCAAGCAGGAGGGGGAATGAGCGGGGGAGAGAAGCAAGATTCGCAATCGAGCTCTTACACTTCAGCGCAGCACCAAGCTTTGCCGTGGGACAACCCGCCGCAACCCAGCCGTGCGGCGAGCGGTTCTTCGGACGGTGAGGAAATAGCAAATCCGGCAGCCGGCCTGAGCATTCGGGCTTAGCCGGGGCCGAAGGAGAATGATACCCATGATGATAAATAGTCTTCACGCGTACGACGCGACTATGAGCACCAATAGCACCAGTAGTTCAGCGTCAACCAGTTCTTCGGCCTCTACCGATGGTCTGGATCCCAACGACTTCATGTCTCTCCTGGTGGCGGAAATCCAAAACCAGGATCCGACGCAACCCATGGACCCCACAACTTTCATGTCGCAGCTTGTGGATTTGAACCAACTCGAACAAGTGACGCAGATCAACCAGGTGGTGCAGCAGTATGCCACCTCGTCAACGACCTCGGGTTCAACGCCTGCAACGATTTAGGAGGAGAAAAATGTCAACCTTTTCCACATCACTTTCCGGTCTCGATGCCGAGGAACAAGCCCTCTCGGTTATTTCTAATGATTTGTCCAACCTGAACACCACGGCGTTCAAGACAGGGACGCCCATTTTCAGCGACCTGTTTTACCAGATGTTGGGCTCCGACGGGGCCGGTGACCCGGTGCAATTGGGGGTTGGCGCCACGATGAGTTCCGTCGACTCGCCGTTTACGCAAGGGAGTATCACCACCACGGGCGTATCGACGGACGTTGCCATCCAGGGGAACGGGCTCTTTGTAATGAATCAGGGTGGTGCCCAGGTTTACACCCGCGCGGGTAATTTCACTTTGAATGCTCAAGGGAATCTTGTGGATAGCAACGGAAACGACGTGATGGGCTACTCTGCCGTGAATGGTACCATCAACACCAGCCAGTCCCTTGCCCCCATTATCATTTCCAGCGGCCAATCCTATCCTCCCAACGCCACATCCAACGTGCAACTGGATATGAATTTGGATGCCACGGACACCTCGTTGGCGCCGGCGACCGGGACTCTCACGGTGCCGGCTCCGGCTCTCCCCACCGCGGGCCAGACCGCTACCATCGGGGGAACGACCTACACCTTCGCGGCAAACATCACGGCCCAAAGTGCGGCCGACACCGTTAAGATCGGAGCCGACGCCCAATCGACCCTTGCCAACCTGGCGGGCGCCATCAACGCGTCTTCAACGAATGGGCAGGCGGCTGGCACTACCTACTCCTCGGGCACCGTCGCCAACACCTCGGTCACTGCGACTTCTACGGCCACCACCCTCAACCTGCAAGCAATTGATACTGGGGTAGATGGCAATTCCCTTGCCACCTCGAGCCAGTGGACTGCCGGTTCATTCGCGGCCGCCGACCTGTCTGGAGGCGTGACTGCTCAGTTGGCCACCGGGACTCTTACTGTATCGGCTTCGCTCCCGACCGCAGGCCAGACCGTCACCGTCGGTGGAACAACCTACACCTTCGCGGCAGCCATCACGGCCCAAAGCGCGGCCGACACCGTTAAGATCGGAGCCGACGTCCCCTCGACCCTTGCCAACCTGGCGGGCGCCATCAACTTGTCCTCAGCGAATGGGCAGGCGGCAGGCACCACTTACTCCTCGGCCACCGTCGCCAACGCCTCGGTCACGGCCACGGGTTCTACGGCCACCACGGTCACCCTGAAGGCAATTCAAACGGGGACAGGGGGCAATTCCCTTGCCACCTCGACCACCTGGACTGGCGGTTCATTTGGCGCCGCAGACTTGGCTGGAGGCGTGGACGGTGTGGCGGCGAGCGGGAGTTACACTGTGCCGATTGCGCTCCCGACCGCGGGCCAGACCGCTACCGTCGGCGGAACAACCTACACCTTCGTGGGAAGCGTCGCGGCCCTTACCGCGGCCGACACCGTTCTGATCGGAGCCGACGTCCCCTCGACCCTGGCCAACCTGGCGGGCGCCATCAACGCGTCGACCGCGGATGGGCAGGCGGCAGGCACGACCTACGGCACGGGCACCGTCGCCAACACCTCGGTCACTGCCACGGGTTCTACATCCTCGACGCTCACCCTGCAAGCAATTCAAAGTGGGTCAGTTGGCAATACTATTGCCACCTCCACCAACTGGACCGCCGGTTCATTCGGGGCCGGAGACCTGACGGGAGGCACCAACGCTGGAACGTTCAGCACCCCCATCACCGTCTACGATTCACTCGGCAACAGCCATGTTCTGACCTTCAATTTCACCAAGTCCGCGGCCGGAGATTGGAATTACCAGATCACCATTCCTGCCGCCGACGTTGGGACGACGGGCAACCCCCAGGTAGTTGGAACCGGGACGTTGCAGTTTGGGCCGGAGGGGAATTTGATTTCACCCCCGGCGGATGTGCAGGGGATTAGTGTCAGTGGGTTGGCTGACGGGGCAAAAGCCATAAGCCTCAATTGGCAACTCTTCAGTTCACCGGGGACTGCCGTCATTACCCAGACGGCAGAAACTTCTGCCACCTCCGGGACAGAACAGAATGGTTATAGCGCCGGTACCTTGCAAAGCTACTCCATAAACTCTTCCGGGGTCATCGACGGGGTTCTTTCGAACGGCCAAACCGTTGCCCTGGGCCAGATTGCGCTCGCGACCTTTGCGAATTACGACGGCCTGACCAACCTCGGGTCGAACGACTTCCAAACGAGTTTGGCTTCCGGGGCGGCCAGTGTGGCGGCGCCTGGAACCGGCGGCAGTGGAACACTCGACGGGGGCTCGCTGGAGGCATCCAACGTGGACATCGCTACGGCTTTCACCATGCTCATCCAGGCCGAACGCGGATACGAGGCCAATGCCAAGGCGATCACGACGGCTGACGATGTGATGCAGGCTTCGATTAACTTGATACAGCAATGAACTTACGTAGGTCACTAGCGGAAATGACGAGGGCGGCGGCGCCAAGCCGCCGCCCCCGAAGACCAAACGGAGCACGCGAAAATGGTTGCCCTCGTCGATGTGGAGCAGGCGCCATCCGTGCTCGCCAAGCGCTGCGCCGAATGCGCCGCCGCCCTACCTAGTGATGGCCTTCTGGGAACAGGCAGGACTCTTCCCATTGTAGCTATATTATGCAGCGCTCAACAGGTACATGAGAAAACTTCGATTAACGATGCCCGCCGCCGCGAGATGCTCCGCCACCAGATGACTGCTGTTTCTGTTGCATCTGCTGCGTCTGCTGCGTGTGGGTTTGCTGCAATTTCTGCGTCTGTTGCTGGTGTTGCTGCTCCACCTGCTGCGTTCTTTCGGGAGCAGCATGCTGTTTCGTCAACTGCTGATGCTCATTTTCCTGCTTCTGCTGGAGTTTCTGCCGATCCTGGGTCTGCCTTGCGACCAGCTTATCCTGTTGCTTCTGGTATTTCTGGTCCACCTTCGGGTTCCCCGTCTTAGCAACAGCGGGGCGTTCGACGGGCGGCAGTTCTTTCGGATGGGTTGCAAGGTTGGGGCGAGGAGTCGCAGCAACTGCCGGCATGCCGTGGTTCGCAGTGAACTTTTGCTGGGGGTCGTTGCGGGCAGCGTACGCATGTTGAGTCTGAGCGGCTACAGGCCTAGCATGCGTCTCATGAGCAGCCGCCTCTTCCTGAGCGGTGGCGTGCGCGTTGATTCCGCCGTTACCGCCGTTAAAACTGACGCGATTCCTTGCGCCCTCGTTCACCCTGGTGTTGTAAACGTTGTGGATGCTGTGCGTGTCCACGTTATTATACGACGTGTTGTAGAAAAAATGTCCGTTGTCCCAGCGTCCGCCTTCATAACCATTACCGAAGTAACCGAAGCCATAGTTGATCCCACCATAGAAACCTACGGACAGGCCCCAGTAGCCTTCATTGAAAAAATATCC
>Ga0181539_1000718_pt1 | contig 39257 bp, 28 predicted proteins | sample PEATcosm2014_Bin_46_FD_119767 | JGI IMG/M metagenome (GOLD analysis project Ga0181539, IMG submission 119767) | Peatland microbial communities from MTU Mesocosm Facility, Houghton, MI, USA - PEATcosm2014_Bin23_60_metaG | ecosystem: Environmental > Terrestrial > Soil > Wetlands > Peat | place... | reverse complement strand
TCAGAACCCTGGGTCGTTCGCCACTTCTCAGGATTCTCGCCCAAGACAACCTCTTGGGCAAGAGGAGGCTCTTTCATGAGTATCTTGGCGAGAGCATTCCTTTCTTTATACGAACGTCAATAAATTACGATGACGTTCATTTGCGAATCGTCCTCGTCCCCGGCGTTCTCGTCCTCGTCCTCGAATGGAAGCACCGAGCGGCCGGGGACGAGGACGACGACGAGGACGAGCACGATGTCCAAGCGTGGCTGAATTGGCTGCGGCGCAAAAACTAGTTGCCTGTCCGCGGTTTTCCGGTTTTCCAGAAGAGTGACCCATCAGGCTGGGCAGAAGCCGTTGCCTGGGCTTCCCGCAAGTGCCCGGCGGAATATGCGCATTGGGAAAAAGAAGGGGCGCCATCCTGACCTGGTGATGATAACGCTAAGAATTATGGAAGCGCATGAAGAAGAGGGCGTGAGCGAAAAAGTGGTAAAGGAGAAAGTGCGCGAGAAGCAAGCGCGACGGCAACGGCTCAAGGAAAAATTCGGGGAAGCGCTTAACAAACGTCAGTCCCTGGGTGTAAACTTGGGGTAACCGGATAATCCATCGCAGCGCACATCGAGGGGGCCTTGGCGTGGTAGCGAAATCAACTGTCGCGTCCGAAGGATCCGCTTGCGGGGATGCTCTTGGAGCGTAGGCTGTTGGGCCTCGGCAATCCCGGCCGACATGGAGTCTGCGCTTAACTCGGGCAGATTCCTGGGCGAGGGGGATACGAGCCCGTGACGGCGACCTCGGGGAGGTTATCGTGCGTTTTGGCACCTTGCTCACGCTGGTCATATTGATCCTGCTTCTTGCGACCTCGATTGCAGCCATCGCCATCATGTATTCCAACGCCGACCGCCGTTCCACAGAGATGGGTGAACGTCTCCTTGCCGCCGCAACCTCACAGGCGGGCCAAAGAATCCAGTCGCAGAGTATGCGGGCGGCCAGCCTCGCGCAAGGACTGGTGGCGCTGGCGGGCCAGACGCTTCCGGTAGACGATTCCGACCGGCTCGTCAGGGCTTTGGCCGGCCTGCTTCGCGCGAACGTCGGCATTGCATGGCTGAGTTTCAGCAATACCGAGGGAGATTTCACCGGGACGTATCGCGATGCCGAGGGCCGCATTTGTTCCAACCAAAGCCACATCGTCGCGGGAAAGACCCAACTGGTTGAATATGTTCTCGGCAACAATGGTTCACGGGCCTTGCTACGAGAGGATCCCGATTCGGGATACGATCCTCGCAACCGTCCCTTCTATGTTAGTGCCGCCTGCGGGCGCTCGATAGTCTGGTCCGATCCCTACATCTTCTACAACCAGAGCATTCCGGGAATCAGCTGCTCGAAGGCGCTTTACTTTCCTGCCGGCCGATTGCGCGGCGTGTTTTCCGTGGACTACGACCTCAATGGTCTATCCGACTTTGCACGGCAGGTTGCTGCAAGTCCGCGTTCGCAGGTGATGGCCTTCACCGCCGCGCGGGTGCTCATCGCTCATTCCAGCGTCCGCGTCGTCCCGACCAGCAACCAGCGTGGCGCCGGCAAGCTGCTCAGGCTTGCCGACGTCGAAGATTCAGTTACGCGCGCATTTGAGCAGAGCCTTCGTACCGTCAATCTTGCGACCATCTCGATCGACACGCCGCACAATATCTCACTTTCTGTCGGCGGCGAGCCGTTCATTGGATGCGTGATGCCGGTGGAGCTTCCAGATGGCCCGCCCCAATATGTCGCGACGGTGGCCCCGAAAGACGACTTTGCGCCTTCCGCTTGGCAATCAAGCCGCTTCGCGATTCTCGCCACCATGGCAGCGCTCCTGATCGCTATGGCTGCGGCGCTAATCCTGGCGAACCGCATGAGTGCCCCACTGAAGACACTAGTTCGCGCCTCGGAACGCATCGGCGCGGGTGATCTTGACGTCGAGTTTCAACTTGGATCGCTGTATGAGTTTCGACATCTCAGTGATGCTCTGCATGTCATGCTCGCCAACCTGCGCGACTGGGTTCGAGTCCGCGCCGCCATCAATCTCGCGATGGAAGTGCAGCGTCGACTCCTTCCCGCCGCAGCGCCCCACGTTGCCGGCTTCGACATGGCCGGTTACAGCGCTTACTGCGATGAGACCGGCGGCGACTATTACGACTTCATTCTCATCGACCCCGTCAACCCACAACGCCTCATCGTGGCTCTGGGCGACGTCATGGGCCATGGCCTGCCCTCGGCCCTGCTAATGGTCGGTGCTCGTGGCATGCTCCGTAGCGACATCTCCGCCGGTGCCCTTCCTGGCTCACTTCTCGCCCATGTCAACAATCTGCTCTACCAAGACACGGAAGGCGAAGGGTTCATGACGATGTGTGTCGCTTCGTTTGATCTGACTGCCGCCACTTGGACCTGGGCCAGTGCCGGCCACGATCCACCGATCGTTTTCGACGCAGCTTCAAACGGCTTCCGCGAACCTGAAGGAGCTGGAGTTCCGTTGGGGGTGTTTGAGGACGAGGAATTCCCCAACTATCAATTCGGCCCGATCGTCCCTGGTCAGGTGATCGTCATCGGCTCCGACGGTGTCTGGGAAACCCTCTCCCCCAATGGTGATCGGTTCGGCAAGGATCGGCTTAAGCAGATTATGGCTGCCCATGCCGCACGCTCTGCCGAGGAGATCAAGAACGCTTTGATCGCTGCGCTGAAGGACTTTCGGGGTAGCGCACCGGTACGCGACGACGTAACATTCGTCATTCTCAAGATTGCCCGTGCCACAGACGTGGCATTCAAGGGGTGAGTCGATGAGCGAGTCTGATCTAGGCCCGGATTGGCAGAAGGTGGAGTCGGATGTTGGGGCGGAAGGAAAGGCGAGGTCAGAGATGTCATCGCGATAACCCGCCGGAGGTAATTCCGTTGCGGTCTGCGTTTCGGGACATCTGGGAAGAGCTGAACAAGGTCGGGTTTCGCGGCAGGTCGGTTGGGGATCTCGTAAGGGGGTTACGCAGACCGTCGTAAGATGCGGCCGGCAATGAGCATAAATGGCTTCGGCGGCCCGGCGTTTGGAGCGAGGAACGGCGCGAGGATGGGCGCGGACGGTTCAAACGAGCGCCAGTTGCCCCGATCAATTCCTTTTCGGACGCTTGGGAAGAGGTGCGCCTGGCGTCCTGAACTGTCTCGGTCACTTCGCCATCAGCGGCCGGGCATGGGCGGGCGGCGCAATTATTGCTTCGTCTCGTACGCGGCGAAGCCTTTGCTGCGGGTCAGGCGCAACTCGCCTTTTTCGTCGTAGGTGATGAACAGGGCCTCGACGCGCGGGAACTTTTCGAGCAGGGCCAGGCCGTCCTGGACTCCCAGGATGCTCAGGGGTTTGCAGAGGATGTCCGACGTGACGGTGTCGGGGGCGATGACGGTGACGCTGGGAACTGCCTCTGCGGTCTGGCACGTCCGCGGGTCCACGATGTGCGAGTAGCGCCGTCCCTGGATTTCAACGAATCGCTCATAGTTGCCGGATGTGGAGACGCCCTGATCGGAGATTTCCAGGACCGTGACGACCTTATCGGGCGAATGCGGGCTGCGAGGGTCCTGGACGCCGACGCGCCAGGGACCGCCTCCGAGCTTGCGCCCCAGGGCGTGAATGTCGCCGGCCAGGGCGACCAGGGCCGACTTCACGCCGCGCCGGACCAGCAGCTTGGTCACTTCGTCCGCGATGTACCCTTTCAGGCCGCCCAGGTCCAGGCGCATGCCCTCGACCGGGAATCGAATCGTGCGCGCGGCGGGATCGAGGATGATCCGATCCGCTCCCAGGAGCGGCTTCACTCGGGCGAATTCGTCGGGCGTCGCAAGGCGGTTCAACTTGCCGCAGGTTTGCCAGAGTTCTACGAGAGGCCGCACGGCGATGTCGAACGTGCCCAGGGTGCGGCCGCACCAAATCACGCCGGCTGCAACGGCCCTGTAAAGGTCGTCCGACACCACGACCGGGCCGCGCCCCGCGTGCGCGTTGAGCCGGGAGAGCTCCGAGTCCGGCCGGTAGGAGCTCATGACGGCGTCCAGTTCGGCGATGCGCTCGAAGCCGGCGGCGATGTCCGCCCGCGCTTTCGGCTCGCTCTCGGCCACGACCGTGAGCGTTAGGTACGTGCCGAGCATGCTGCGCGTCTCGGAGATGCTGACGGGATTGCCCGGCGGATTTGCGGCGGGCCGGAAGGTTTTCGGCGCTTCGGCCCGGCGGAGGCCGACCACGATGACCAGCGCCGACGCGAGCACGCACAGCGGCAGCGCATACCATAATACCCTGCCCGACTTCGCCTTCCATGCCACGGATGCCGTTCTCATTGGCTGAAATATGCAGCAATTCCGTCGGCGATTGAGCGGGCCAGCTGCGTCTGGACGGCAGGGTCGGCGAGCATCTCAGCGTCAAGGCCGTTGGACAGGTATCCCAATTCCACCAAGATGGCGGGGCATTGGGTGACGACGAGGACGCGATAGTTCGCCTGGCGCATCCCCAGACCCTCGATGTCGGTTCCATGCAGCGCCCCAACAACGGCCGCGGCGACGCCGCGCGAGGCCGTTGAGGGATCTCGGCACGTATAGACGGTGAAGCCTCTCATGAATGGATCGGGACAGGCATCGGCGTGGATGCTGACAAACAGGTCTGCCGAAAAGCGGTTGGCAATGGCCGCCCGTTCGTCCAGCTCGATGAAGACATCGGTTTGCCGCGTCATGACGACATCGAATCCATCCTCCTTAAGCAGCCGCGCCAAGTCTTTGGCCACCGGCAGAGTGACGGTCTTCTCCATGAGGCCGACCCGGCTGATCGTTCCGGGATCCTTTCCGCCGTGACCCGGATCAACAACAATGCGGTACGCGCGGGCCAAAGAACGTCTTGCCGGCGCGGGAAGCGGCCTGGGGACGCGAGGATGGATTGCCGCTTCAAGCGGCCTGAGCGCGGATCGAATATCCGGCTCCAACGTTTCAGGCACGAAAAGAATGCCTCTGACCCGCACAAAGCCCCCTTCAGGCCCGACGCGCATGCCGTTGACAAAAGCCTGGCCGCCGGGGTCCGGGACCAGCATCACACGGTTCGCGCGGTTGGACAACGTGACCAGCGACGGCGTATCTTCCTCAACGGCCAGCCCCAGCCGTTGCGCCAGTTGTTGTGCGGAGATCGTGTTCTCGGGGACCGGCAGGATTTCGTGACCGGCCTGAATGGGCTCAGAGGTCTGGCAACCACCGGCCAGGATGACCACAGCCAACAGGACCCCGCATTTAACCAGCCCTCTCATCTATTATGTCTCCCTGTGTCGGATGCACGGCAAGAAGCATTACTTTGGCAAGACTTTATCCCGCAACCGCACCCATCGCTCCTGCCGGTCATCGCCCGGTAGAGCGATCTTAGAGCCAGAACCGCTACGACGCCCACGACCGCAAGCACGACGATAGTTTCCACAGAGATCGCCCTTTAATCAAACGCCCAGGCCGAGGAGGCGCCCGCCCTGGAATACCACCAGCGTCAGGACATACGCCAGGAGGGTCAGCCCGCCCGCCTGAAAGAGCGCCCATTTCCATGAGCCGCTTTCCCGCCGGGTGATCGCGACGGTGGCCATACAGGGACAGGTGATCAGGCAGAACAGCATGATGCAAAACGCCTTAAAGGCCGTGTAATTCTGCTGGAGCTTTTGGCGGAGCGACTGCGACTCTTCGCCGCTCTGGCCCACCGAATAAACGATTCCCAGGTTGGAGACGAATACTTCCTTGGCGGCGAACGCGCCGAGCAGGGAGGTGGAGATCTTCCAGTCGAAGCCCAGCGGCCTCAGCGCCGGCGCAATGGCGCGGCCGATGTGCGCTATGGCCGAATGCTCCAATTTGGCCTCCGCTGTTGCGTTGTTCAGTTCGCTCAGCATCGCCTGTTTTTCCTGCGAGGACAAATCCCGGCGTCCTTGCACGGCGGAACGTTCCTGGTCAAATCGCTGCAGCAGCTCGGGCGAAGGCCTGGGCCAGACGGACAGCGCCCACATCAGGATGGAGACTCCCAGGATGATCGTGCCGGCCTTCTTGAGGAACTGCCCGCCTCGCTCCCACATGTGGATCAGCACGCCGCGCAGGGTGGGCATGCGGTACGGAGGAAGTTCCATGACGAACGGGACCGATTCCCCCTTGAACAGGGTGGATCGCAGCACCTTGGCGGCGGCAATGGCGAGGACGATTCCGATCGTGTAAATGATCCAAAGCATCGGCGCCTGCCAGACCTGCGGGAAGAAGGCCCCGATGAGCAGCACATAAATGGGCAGCCGGGCCCCGCAGCTCATGAACGGCAACACCAGGATGGTCACCAGCCGATCCCGGCGGTTTTCCAGAGTCCGAGTGGCCATGATCGCCGGCACCGTGCAGCCGAATCCCACCAGCATCGGGATGAAACTCTTGCCGTGCAGGCCGATCTTGTGCATGAGGCGATCCATGATGAACGCCGCCCGCGCCATATATCCGCTGTCTTCCAGAAACGCGATGGCGAGGAACAGCAGCAGGATGTTGGGCAGGAACACCAGCACGTTGCCTACGCCGCCGATGATTCCGTCCGTCAAAAGGGACTTCAGCGAGCTTTCGCTGCCCGTCGGCCAGAGCCTCGCCGTCGCCTGGCCGAGCCAATCCACCCCCGCCTGCACGCCGTCCGCCAAAGGCTTGCCCAGGGTGAACGTCAGCAGGAAGACCACGAACATCGAGAGCGCAAAGATGGGCAGGCCCAGGATGCGACTGGTCACCACCGAATCAATCCGGTCCGACAGGGTGTGGCGCGACTCAACCGTGCTGCGCACGGCTTCCTGGCAGGCCCCGGAGATGAAGCCATAGCGCCGGTCAGCGATCAGCGCTTCGGCGCTGTCGCCCAGCAGGGACTCCAGGCGCCGCGCCGCCCCGTCCGCCGCCGCGACCAGCTCTTGATCAGCGACCCTCTCCCGAACGGCTGCATCGCCTTCCAACAGCTTGACCGCCAGCCAGCGCGTCAAGACCGGGTCCGTTTCAATTCCGGCCCGCTCGATGCCGTCCTGCAGCGCGCCGATTTCGGCCTCGATCTCCCGGCCATAATCCACCTTCAAGGCCGATCGGGGCTTGGGGTTCCCGGCAACCTCTACGGCGGCATCCAGCAGCGCCTCTCGGCCGGTTCCTTTGTGTCCGACCGTCGGGACGATCGGCGCGCCAAGCAACTTCTGCAGCAGGTTCAGGTCGAATTCGAGCCCGCGCTGCCTGGCCACGTCGGACATGTTCAGCGCCAGCACCAGCGGGACGCCCAGTTCCATGATCTGCACGGCCAGGTACAGGTTCCGCTCAAGATTGCTGGCGTCAAGGATGTCAATCACCGCGTCCGGCTTGTCGTGGATCAATACGTCGCGGGCGATGAGTTCCTCGGCCGAGTAGGCCGTCAGGCTGTAAGTGCCGGGCAGATCAATCACATTGACTTTCGTCCGGCCGTGACGGCAACTTCCCTCTTTCTTCTCGACGGTCACGCCCGGGTAATTGCCCACGTGCTGCCGGGCGCCCGTCAAGGCGTTGAAGATCGTTGTCTTGCCCGAATTGGGGTTCCCGGCCAGGGCAACGGTAATCACCTTGCCCGCCGCGGATACCGTTGATTCGCCTTGTCGAACATAATTCGACACAACGAACACTCCGCTCAAAAAAACGAAAGGCCGCGCGCGATCACGCCTCCTTGATCAACACCTTGTCCGCCATGGCTCGGCCGAGCATCAGCCTGCCGCCCATGACGCTGAGAATCACCGGGCCGTCGTTCACGGAGAGGACCTCGACGCGGGCGCCGGGCGTCAGCCCCATGGCGAACAACTGAGTCCGCAGCGAGCGGCCGCAGTCAACCTTGGAGACGCGCACCCGCTGTCCCGGTCGCGCTTCGGTCAAGGGAATCAATGCCGCCCTCGGTTTCCGTTCGGTCATTGGCGCACCGATTCGACCGCAATTCGGCTGGCTTCCTCCTTGCGCAGCGTCAAGTGATATCCCTTGATCCTCACCTCGATCGGATCGCCCAGGGGCGCCACGCGTTCCACTTCCACCTCCGTCCTGGCCGTAGCGCCCATGTCCAGCAGCCTTCGGCGAATGCCGCCGCCGCCGGCGATTTTGACGATGAACGCCTTATCGCCGGGCTTCAGTGAAGCGAGCGTCACGACCCCCTGATCGTCTCCATTTCGCGCCATTTTTCTTCTCCTGACCTCTTCCAGGACCAGTTTCACGCACTTCTCGCAACTGCCGCTCGTCTTGTCCGCTTCGCAGTAATAGGTGAAGCCCTTGACCCAGTTTGTTCCGCCGCGGGGACAGCGATCCATGAACTCCACGAACTCCAGGAATCGCCGGAGCACGCCTTCGGGGATCGCGTGTTCCATCTTGCAGGCCGCCGCCTCCGCGTCATCCGCGCCCACCGCCAGTACCTTGACGAAGAAATCCCGCAGCACCTCGTGTCGGCGGACTACGTCCTCGGCGATGCTCTTGCCCTTTTCCGTCAGCGTGATCAGATCGTAGGGAGCGTAGTTAATCAGCGTCCGCTCGGCTAATGCATGCAGCGCGCCGGTCACCGACGAGCGTCCCACATCGAGTCGCTTGGCGATGTCCCTCGCGCGCGCAGCCTGCTTCTGCCGGACGATCCAGAAGATCGCCTCGAGGTAATCCTCAAGGCTCGCGCTCAGCTCCGTCGCTCTCGCTTCCGGCATCGGTCCTGAACTCCGAACGATTTTGGGCGCGCCTTGCCGTCCGACATGGACGCGGCGCCCGAAATATTCGCCACAGCGTATATTGTACGGGCTGCCGAACTTATTGTCAAGCGCTGCCTCAGAGAATTCCTCGCGCGGGGCGCCGTCTCGACGCGGACGACCGGATGACCGTGCAATCGGAGGACGCACTTCCACAGGGGCTCCGCCCCTATGGCGCTCCAAGACGCTCCTTCCCGTCGCCTCTTTCCGCTGTAACTCCTCGGGGCCTTACGCGGCGCTCCAAACCTCCCGCGCCGTGCAGCATTTCAGAAGTCCCTATGGACTTCTGAAATGCTGTACTAAGGACAAGTGAAGCGGGAACTCCAGAACATATCTCGGTAACGGCTTGACGGCGGCTGTTTCGAGTGTATAATCTCACACATGAAAGGCAACCGTCTCTTGCCGGACGATCACATGACAAATTCCGGGTGGGGCGTGCGGCGTAGGAATCGGGTCTTGTCCTGTGTGGCGCAGGGAGCGCGTGCGTGCGATCCGCGGGGAGATTGCCATGCCCGTCACGTTCAAGTGCCCGCATTGCGGGCGTAGTCTGCTCGTACATGACGAACTGGGAATGAAGGCCCGGCGCTGTTCGGGCTGCCGCCAGATGGTGGAAGTGCCGGCCACGTTGAACTCGGTGATTTCCCAGGTCGCTCCCGCCGAGGCGATGTCCCCGTTGGCCGCCATCGAATCGGGGCATCTGGAATATTTTGCGGAATTCCTGGCTGAAAAGCACCACACTCCGCAACAGCGGAAGATAGACGCCGGCAGGGTCTGGGGAGTCTTCGTCATGTCGCCGGCAGAGGTCGTTGACTTTGCCCGCGAGTACCGGAGCAAGTTCGACGTGTATGCCGAGGACTGCTCAATGCAGAACGGCAGGGGACTCTGTGTGTCGCTGCATCCGTGCCGGAGAGACCGCGGCTGCCTGTGCCTGGCGGGCCTGGTGCTGCCCACCAATCTGACGGCCTGGTTGAACGAGCACGGTTCAATACCGCCGCAAGATCTCCGGATCGAAAGTTCGCCCATGGACGGGCACCCCGTCCAACTCAACTTCGTCGGCACCGTTCGGAAGGACGCTCCTCGTCCCAATCAACCCAAAGTTTCCCCCGATGCGATTTCCATGGTTTTCCGCGAACGGCTGTACACCTTCGGATGGAACCGGCAAGAGGTCGAGCTGATGTACTTCGGCGTCCGGTCAGGGGATCTGAGCGTTAGGGCCGCAACGGGAGCTGCAGTAGGGCCTCTGGCGTCGAAGCGGGTATTGAGGAGTCCCCGGGAAGTGGCCTTGCTGCAGCGGATCTACGCCTGCAAGACCGGCGCCCGGCAGGTGGAGGATGCTGAAGCGGGGGTGTCCGCTGTCCTTGCAGCGCCGGTTTCCTCGCGCGTATTCGCTGCGGACATCACCGACCTCATCGGCCAGTACAATGATGCGCTTCTCTGCGGGGCTTTCAGCGGGCTCGATATGGACACCATTCCGCTGAACGATAGTTGCACCAAGTACTATCGGAGGGAGGAAGGAACGTTCTCCGCCCTGGTGGGGACCGACGCGCGGATGATCACGTTGACCTTCACCCTGGCCGCGCTGGCCGAGGCGGGGCGGGCGACGCCGGCCGAAACTCTGGCGCAGAAAGTCATCCCGCGCTTCATGGAGAAATGCCGCCACGGCGCGTCGCGTGACAAGATGGATGAGTGGTATATCGGACGGTGGGGGCGCATCTACTATACCATCGCGGCGGCGATCCTGATGAAGGAGCGCGTGGAACACTATACCTGGGCGCTGCCGATCCTGGATGCCGTGGTCATCGAGTACCACCATGCCGAAGAGCCTTTGTACTGGCGGGCCCTGGCGGCTTACCGATACTGGTTGCTCAAGCCGGAGAGACCCAACCGCATCCAGATGGCGCAGCAGCGGTTGCTCGCCGTTGTTTCCTCCGCGCAGAAAGAAGCGATTGACCCCGCGCGCCTGGAGACGGTCCGCAAGTACCTCGCCCAGATGGGTGGGACTCGCTAGCGCATCTTTCCGCTCGTAGTGTGCCCGTAAGGGCATAAGAAGCAGCGCCTGACGGCGCCACTACAGGCAGCGCCGTCCGAACAGTCTTGACTCGGACGGGACCGGGTGATAGCGTGGAGGCAAGTACAGCATTTCAGAAGTCCGCGCGGACTTCTGAAATGCTGTACGACGCGGGAGGTTTGGAGGGCCGCGGAAGGCCCTCCAAGGGGTGACAGCGGAAAGACGCGACGGGAAGGAGCGTCTTGGAGCGCCATAGGGGCGAAGCCCCTGTGGAAGTGCAGCATTTGGCAAGCCCGGTCGCACTTGCGAAATGCTGCACTAAGTTCTGCTCGTTCGCTTTTGGGGAAGCGCCAACGGAGGGATTCCATGAGCGCGAGAAGCAACGCCGCAATACTGCCGCGTCGCGCCTACGGCAGGGACGGCACCAGGCTTTCGGTCATCGGCTTCGGCGGGATCATCGTGATGGAGACGGAACAGAGCCGGGCGAACCGCGTCGTGGCCTGGGCCGTGGAGCGAGGCGTCAACTACTTCGACGTCGCCCCCTCATATGGCGACGCGGAGGTGCAGCTCGGTCCGGCGCTGGCGCCTTACCGCAAGGACGTCTTCCTCGCCTGCAAGACCGGCGAGCACGCGCGGACGAAGGCGGAATCGGAATTCAAGCGATCCTTGAAACGCCTGCGCACGGACTATTTCGACCTCTACCAACTCCACGGCCTCTGTGACGTCAAGAAGGACGTGGACGCGAGCTTCCGCAGGGACGGCGTCATGCCGTGGCTCATCAAGGCGAAGGACGCCGGGCAGGTGCGGCATATCGGCTTCTCGGCCCATACGATGGAAGCGGCGCTCGCGGCGCTGGACCGCTATGAGTTCGATTCCGTCCTCTTCCCCCTCAACTTCGCCGCCTGGCACCGCTACCGCTTCGGCCCGGCGGTGATCGAGAAGGCGCGGGCGAAGGGCGCGTCGGTCCTGGCCCTGAAGATGCTCGCCCGCCAAAAGTGGGCGGAGGGAGAAAGGGAACGGTCGTCGTTCAAAAAATGCTGGTACCAGCCGATCTCGGACGCGCGCGAAGCCGAACTGGCCGTCAAGTTCACGCTCAGCCTTCCGATAACGGCCGCCGTGAGCCCCGGCGAGGAAGTCCTCATGCGCCTGGCGATCGAGTCCGCGCTGAAGTTCAAGCCGATTACAAGCGCGGAGCAGGCAGAGCTCAAATCCCTGGCAAAGACGTTGAATGCCCTGTTCTTCCCAACTGCGCCTTGACGGGCCGGAATGTTGTCGCGTTGTTCCGGCATGCCGATAAATACCCGCTCTCTTAACGCCGTCGCGGGTAGGCCGCTGAATGATCCCTTGCCTGGACAAGTCCATCTGAAAAAAACGAACCCAACCGCGCGCGAAACCCGCGGACAACCTGCCTGCCCCCACTTTCGCAGCCGGCGGTGGCGGAGGAAATAGGTTATGTCCCCGGAGTACAGAAAAAGCGCTTGACAAGCGGCGGGACGGCAGCTAGGATTCCGCACAGGCGTAGAAGGGCGCCTCCTGGCCTGCGGAAAGGATCGAATCCACTTTCACTGAATGATGGCGGAACCCTCTTTTCTGCCCGAGCACGCAGGCCGCGGGCACCACGGAAAGGAGGGTCACATGACCCGCTCTCTTCCCGTCGCGCCGAGTCTTCGCTATCTGCAAGAAGAGGCCAAGGACCTGCTCAAGGCCCAGCGACAAGGTGATGCCGGCGCCTGCCCGACGCTGCGCCTGCTGCGCCGTTTCCAGAAGGCCTCCGACGAGCAGCTCCTCTCAAGCCACGTAGCCCTGCACGAAGCTCAACTCGCGCTGGCCCTGGATTATCGCTTCAAGAGCTGGGCCGACCTGCGGCATCATCTCCGGACCGCTATGCCGCGCGGCGTATGCTCGCTCAACTCTGTGGCCCTTCGCTGCCGGCAGGAAATCCCGGAGTACGCCGGCGCGGGCGTCCCGATGGGCATAGTTGCCGCGCTGAACCATGCAGGCGCGGAAATGGACTTCATGGACTTCACCGCCGCTACCGGATGGGCGTTCAGCTTCGGGTACAAGTATGATGATATCTCGCCCGCTTTCATGGCTGTGCGAGGCAACCCGCGCGACGACGGGCCGACCGAAGTGTTTGGCTTTCTTCCGACTCGACTGGGCTATGGCTACGCGATGGCTCGAACCGGCAACGTCGAGGAACTCTGGCCGTTCGTAGTCAAGCACGTGGACGCCGGCACGCCCATCATGAGCGAGCACATGGACGGCGGCTTGATCACGGCCTATCGCCAGCAGGACGGAAAGCGGCAGATCTTCTTCGACGGCACTGCCCCAGGCGCCGGATGGCTGGATGCCGATAAGCTGCAGCCCTACGCCGTTTACGTCCTCGTGCGAGAGAGAGAACCGGAGCCGCCGGAGCAAGTGCTGGCGGCGGCACTGGGCCGCGCCGCGCAGAAGGGATCGGAACACGCGTGGCATGGCGTGCCGCAAGGCATGTCCGCCCTCAAAGCCTACCGCGCCGATGTGGCCGATGCGGAAAAGGACTTTGCCAAGTGCGGTGAATGGTTCTGCTGGGCGGCGTTCGAAAGGTTGATGGCCCGCAAGTGCGCAGCCGTCTGGCTCGCGTCCGTCGTCCCGAAGTTCAAGGGCAAACCAAGCAAGTGTTTGAAGGAGGCGGCAAGTCATTATGGGCGGGCCTGGCGGCGCTACGAAGAATACCGCGCTGCGGCCGGAGCCGGCGAACCGACGGTGCAGTCGCTCCAGCAGCGCGCCCGAACGCCGGAGCGGATCGCCGCCATATTGCCGATTCTGGACCAGGCGATCAATGAGGAGGCTGCCGGACTTCGGCAGTTGGAGAGTGCCGTAACGCTCTTGAAGTGATGTGCAACAGCGTACAGCGTCAGACGGCCCCTTGAATGCTGGAGGAACGCACCGTCAGTCTGGTCCCTTGGGGACCACCTGTCGTTTGACAACGCAGGTGGTAAGCTTTTGTGGCTGTTCATCTGTCCGCGGCTGAGCCTGCGGAGCGGCCGTTTTGTCCGCGACCGCCTCGTCGTTTCCGGCGTTCGTTAGGTAGTATTAAAACACATCACGCTCAGCTTCCGGCGACGGCCGCCGTAACCCCCCGCGAGAAGTTTCTCATGCGCCTGGCGATTGAGTCCGCCCTGAAGTTTGAGCCGATTACAAGCCGGGAGCAGGCAGAGCTCAAATCTCTTACAAAGACGCTGAATCCCCTGTTCTGATATGGTGGCTCCATCGGGCTGCCCAGACTTTTGCCTCTTGGGCACAAGGAGGTGTTATCTTCATTAAAAGCCAATATTCGCTTGAGTGGCGCAATATGCCGGGAAGCCATGAATCTGTTGAGAGTTTTCACGCGATTGCCTGACCTAAAGGCTTGATAAGGCTACCAAGTGCCTCTAAGACCGACTTAACAACCGCTTCGCGGTCATCCCGGTTCCCGCGAGGAATGATGATGAGCTTGTCGCAACTTTGTGTGAGCATGAGATTGACCCTTTCCGCCTGGTCGCCACCGTCGCCGCGAATATCCGTGCGCAGACCGATTATAGGAACTTTTGCCCTCTTTGCATAGCCACACTCCCAGCACGTTCCAGAGTCGCAGTCAGGACCATCTAGCACAGCGACGACACATACGGATTGCTCAATCGCCCTCACATTCGACCGAAATATGGCGGCTGCATCAAAGGGCTTGGTACCCAACAGCATTGGGGCGGCGCATTCCTGCGGGACAGTGACGCTGTATCCTGCGTCTCTGAGCCTCTTCGCGAGAGCAGCGTTCCACTGCCATTCGGCTTCCGTAAACAGCGGAGCTGCTAAGTAAACGGCACCTTTTTTTGTAGAGGACAAATCGGGGCTCGCAAAAGGAGCGCGTTTATTACCATCAAAATAGAGGCTCCGATTCATACGCAAATCCAGCATGCCTATAATGATCATCCCCCAACTGACGATTTGGACGTTGATGCCACTATACCCGCCCCAATCCGAAACGCTCCATTTAAATGGCGACCAGGGATTCCATTGAGAGAAACATAGAAATGACCAGAGAATAGTGATCACATCAAGAATAACGAAATGGCAAGCTGCTGTTTCCACAGTTGTAATTGGCGATACTCTATTGAGCCATTTCTTGATCGTACGGGAAGCACGACGCGAAAACCAGACAAAGTCTAAAGAGTGTGCGATCGCGAAAAGTTTGTAAAACATCAGAGCGTGAGACTTGATAGCCAGGCCAGACGCATAGAAAGTCAGGAATACGATAATCATCATGCCTACGTTCCAGAGCTTCACGAGGGGTGAGCGATCTTCTCTTAAGTGCTCATGGAATTTCCAGGCGCCATACATGAACCGGAGCAAGGCGAAGAAGAAAACAGCGAACACAAGTGTAGTGGCGTTCCAGACGCTTGCCCATAGTACGCGGAGGCCATCAGTCGCCCCTATGTCACCGGCGAAGACGCTGTCCAAGACGGACTTTATTATCAAACCGACGAGAAAGCTCAAGATTGTGAGCTCTAACTGCTGTCCCGTAAGAGACTTTTCAGATATAGCCTTATCTGAGGTCATGGCGTTTTCAGGGCCTCCTCCTGATGATAATAGGGGAATGTCACCTATTATTGCGTTCCAATGCCAGCTTGCGGCTATTATGCTAGTTTCCGGGCTAACCGTTCTTCCAGAATGTCCTTGACGGTGAGAGCCCGGATTATAAGCCCAGTGCGGCGGAAGAAGCCGTCCACTTCCGTCAGCGCGTCTTCGCTGTAGTCGAATGCGACGAAGAAACCCGTCTTGCGATTCGCGCGCTGCATGGCCGTCTCAAAAGCATCTATGTCCGGGCGGCCCACCTTGTCTTTCTGCTTCACCTGGATCGGATACCATTCGTCCATGAACGCGAGTTCGGACTTATCGGTCTTTTCGGGCATGGCAGAGACAGGGTAGATTCTGCCGTCAATACCTTTATCGCCCACCTGTGCCGTGTTGGGGATTCCGCCCAGGGCGATAACCGCCCAGTTCTCAAACTCAAATGGCGGAATCTTGCGGAGTTGGTCTTCCGTCCAGGGGAGATCACGGACGACAAAGCCCCTGCCGATCCGCCACAGGTTTTCATCTTCCCTGAGCTTGCACACGTCGCGCAGGCGCTTTGCCATGACGCGGCAAGCGGTGGGTGAAATGTCAATCCCGATCCACTGTCGGCCAAGGGTCTCAGCGGCAACAAGCGCGGTTCCGCAACCACAGAAGGCATCAAGTATAATATCGTTCGGGTTGCTGCTCGTGGTTATGATGCGTTCAAGAAGAGGAAGCGGTTTTTGTGTCGGGAATCCGAGGCGCTCTTTTGATGCACTAAATCCACGTAGCATCGAGATGTCGTCCCACCACGTGGAAAGGGCTACACCTTTGCTCTCGTCAAGGTAACGCTTATAATAGGCCTTACCGGTCTTCGTAATCTCAATTCGCCCTTCTTTATACATCATCTCCATCTTGGCCTTGGTGTAAGCCCAGTAGCGGTTTTTCGGCGGCGTGACGCCGTGGAACTCGTAAGAAGTGTCGCCGCCGGGCTTTGATGCTGTCAGGTTGTCAAGGTTATACCGGCGTCCGGTCTTGGCGTCCACGTGCCTGTACCACTTCTCGATGGTGGATTGTGGAAGCGGCCTATAGATAACATTGAAAGTAAAATCCTTACCGCTGGTGTACAAGAATATCGAATCGTGGATTCGTCCGAAGTGTTTGGCACCCTGTTTAGCGTCGCTATGCGCATCGGCGCGTTTCCATACGATTTCGTTCTGAAAATTATTCTCCCCGAAAATCTGATCCAGCATAACCTTAACGTAATGAGAAGCGTGCCAGTCACAGTGATAGTAAAAACTACCTGTCGGTTTCAGGACGCGGTGCAGTTCGACACAACGCGGGCGCATGAACTCGATATACGCCTGGGTGGACTCGTGCCGATCTTCGAAAGAACGCTTCTCTTTCGTCTCGCCCCAAAAGACCTCGTAATTGCGGTTGGAGTTGAACGGCGGGTCTATGTAAATCAGGTCAACGCAGTGGTCGGGCAGTTTCTTCAACTGCTCCAGGTTGTCGCCGCAGTAGACCACGCGCGTGTCCACCAGCGCGGACGGTTTGCCTGCGTGCGGCTTGTACTCCTGAGCGCCCTCTGCGATTTTCTTTGCCATTGTTCTTGCCCATTTCAGTAGGCTTGACGGTAGAGTTCGATGATCTCCTCGGGCGACGGCACGCGCGGGTTGTTCGCCGGGCTGCCGCTGGCTATGGCGTCGGCGGCCATCTTGGGCAGGGCCTTCTCCAGGGCGTCGCGCGGGATGTTGCAGTCGCGCAGGCGGGGCACTTGCAGGTCTGCGTTGAGCTTCGCCAGGGCGGCTACGGCGCGTTGCGCCGCCTGGGCGGCGCTCAGGCCCGCTACATCCAATCCCATGGCGCGGGCGATGTCGGCGAACCGCTCGCCGCACGCCGGGGCGTTGTAAGACATGACCGCCGGGATGAGGACCGCATTGCTCAGGCCGTGGTGCAGGTGAAAGACAGCGCCCAGCGGCCGGCTCATGCCGTGGATGAGCGCCACGGAGGCGTTGCTGAAGGCCATGCCGCCCATCGTCGCCCCCAGCATCATCGCCTCGCGCGCGGATTCGTTGCCCGGCTCCGCCCAGGCGGTGCGAATGTTGGCGGCGATCTGCCGGATCGCAGCGAGCGCCAGCACGTCCGTGAGCGGATTCGCCTTGCGCGAGATGTACGCCTCCACGCCGTGGACGAGCGAGTCGAGTCCCACGTTGGCCGTCAGCGCCTGGGGCATGGACATCGTGAGCTTGTAGTCCACCAGCGCGACGGCGGGGAGGAAATGCAGGTCGAGGCACATCATCTTGACGCCGCGTTTCGTGTCGCCGATGACGACGACCTTGGTGACCTCGCTGCCGGTGCCCGCGGTGGTCGGGATGGCGATGACCGGCGCGCCGGAATTCGGCACTTTGTGATACCCCATGTAGTCGGCGATCGCGCCGGGATTGGCGCTCATGACGGCGATGGCCTTGGCGGCGTCTATCGGGCTTCCGCCGCCGACGCCGACGACGACGGTGCAGTCCTCGCGCCGAAGGATCTCGAGTCCCTCCGCCACGTTGGCGTCCGTGGGGTCGGGCTGGACTTTGTCGTAGGTCACGGCGGCGACGCCGGCCTTGGAAAGTGCGCGGAGGACCTGGTCGGCCACGCCCATTCGAGCGATGCCCGGTTCGGTGACGAGCAGGACCCGACGGGCCTTCAGCCGCTTGGACTCTTCGCCCACGAGATCGCTTGCGCCGGCCCCGATGATCACCTGCGGCGGCGTGTTGAATCGCGCCAAAGCTGCCATGGCGTCTCTCCTAATCCTGAACATGCTCGGCCGTCGTCCGGCTGGCGCGGAGAACAGCGATTACCCGCCTTCGCCAAGGTTACGGCGGGCAAGCGATTACGAGTAAGATTACGATTACGAGTTTCTGAAACCAGTCCAGGCACAATGGCCGCGCGGCGTCGCTCAAAGGGCGTCAGCCATCTTGATGAACACCTGGCTGACGGCCGGCGAGACGATCTCGATTTTCCGGGCAGCGGTCCGATAGAAATCCCGCCGGAATATCCGCAGGGCTTCCTCGTGCCTGGCGATCTCTTCCTCCTCCGCGCCCGCCTTCGGCAACGGCGGCGGGAGCGGATAGTCGAAGCCGCTGATGGCCTCCAGGAGCATTTCGTTGACGAGCTCGCGGCGTATGCGCTGAAGACGCAGGACGTTCTTGCGGGCTTCCTGCCCGGCCGATTTGCGCTGGAGCGACGGGGCCGCGTTTCCCGCGGCCTCATAAAACTCCGCGGCGCGTTCCTCCATGTCCAGGGCGAACTTCAGGATAACGCCGAATTTGTTGAGTTCCATCCTACTATCTCGTTCCGTAAACAGCCTACATAAGACTGAATCGCGTCTCCCTGAGCGAAGCGAAGGGTCTCACACCCTAAACCATTGCCAGCGCGCTGCGTATGAGATTCCTCGCTTCGCTCGGAATGACCAGCTATTATGCAAGTTATTTCTGAAACGCCACACTACAGCCACCTTTCGATGACGACTTTCCGGTCGGTGAAGAACTGGATGACGTCCCTTCCCTGGCCGTGGAGGTCGCCGAAGAACGACTCCTTGCGCCCGCCGAAGGGGAAGAACGCCATCGGCGCGACAATGCCCACGTTGACGCCGATGTTGCCGCAGTTCACGCCGTAGCGGTATTCCCGCGCCGCGCCGCCCGAGCTCGTGTAGATGGTCGAGGCGTTGCCGTAGCGGCTGGCATTCACCGTGGCGATCGCCTCGTCCAGATTGTTGAGCCGCATCAGGGCGGCGACCGGGCCGAAAATCTCCTCCTGCGCGATCTTCATGTTCGGCGTCACCTCGTCGAAAACGGACGGGCCGAGGAAGCAACTGTCGGGCAGGCTGGCGACCTTCAGTTTCCGGCCGTCCAGAAGCAGCTTGGCGCCTTCTGCCTCGCCGACCGCGATCCAGTTCAGGACGCTCTGCTTCTTGCCGGCCGTCGTGAGCGGGCCCATTTCGACGCTCTCGTCCATCCCGTTGCCCACCTTGAGCCGCGACGCCGCCTCGACCAGGCGCCGCTTCAGTTCGGCGTAAATGTCCCCCACGGCGAGCACCACGCTCCCGGAGAGGCAGCGCTGGCCGGTGCAGCCGTAGATGGAGGTCATGATGTTGGGGATGGCCTTGTCGAGATTCGCATCGGGCATGACCGTCAGGAAATTCTTGGCGCCGCCCTGCGCCTGAACGCGCTGTCCGGCCGCCGCAGCGGTCTTGTAAACGATCCGGGCGATCGCGGAGGAACCGACGAACGATATGCCGACGACGTCGCGGCTCGCCATGAGCACGTTCGCGGCATCCGGACCGCCGTTCACCAGGTTCAGGACGCCGGGCGGGAGGTCGAGATCGTCAATCATCTCGAAGACTTTCTGCATGGCAAGCGGCACCAGGGGAGACGGTTTCACCACGTAGGTGTTGCCGGTGGCGATGGCGAAGGGGAAAAACCAGAACGGCACCATGGCCGGAAAGTTGAAGGGCGCGAGACAAGCGAACACGCCGAGCGGTTGCCAGATGGCGTACTCGTCAATGCCCGGCGCAATGTCCTCGGAGTTGTAGCCTTGCATCAAGGAGGGGATCCCCGCGGCCACCTCGAGCATCTCGATGGCCCGCCGGACCTCGCCGCGCGATTCGTCAATCGCCTTGCCGTGCTCGCGCGTGACCACGGCGGCGAAGTCGTCGAACTCCTCTTCCAACTTGTCGCGCAGCCGCAACAGGTAGCGCGCGCGGCTCAACGGGGGAATCCGGCGCCACTCCGGAAATGCCTTGTGGGCCGCGCTGATCGCCGAGCGAACCTCCTCGGGCGTTGACATCGCCACCTCGCCCAAGGATTCCCCGGTCGCCGGGTTCACCAGCCTGTTGACCTCCTTCGACGTGGACGCTGCCCACTTGCCTGCGATGTAGTTCCTGCATGTCTTTCCCAAGTTTCACCTCCTTAAATGGCCGGCATCAGAAACTGATGGCAGCAGCCTAAGTGCAGCCTTTCGCAAGTCCTAGTGGACTTGCGAAAGGCTGCACTTCCACAGGGGCTTCGCCCCTATGGCGCTCCAAGACGCTCCTTCCCGTCGCGTCTTTCCGCGTGCCAGTACGCGCTCATACTCTTCGCGCGGCACCCCCTTGGAGGGCCTTCCGCGGCCCTCCAAACCTCCCGCGCCGTACAGCATTTCAGAAGTCCGCGTGGACTTCTGAAATGCTGTACTCACCGGCTCTGGAAGATCTCATAGGTCCGCGATTGGTCGTCACACAAGCGCTGGATGGAGACAGTGATTACACCGTCGGAATCGCAGGAATAGGTCTCGCAGACCCACTTGTCGTTCAAATCTTCCCGGTCCCGGACCATGCCCGGCTCGAGGCGCTGTTCGATTGGGATCGCCGGGTCGTACGGAAAAAGCAGTTCCGACCAGGCCCGAACGCCCTCCGACGGCCGCCCCGCCGCATCCAGACCGGCGCATTCCAGGTAGCGCAAGTGACCGATATTGTGGCGGGGCGTGTAGCGCACCTGGGAGCGGAGCGCGGCGCCGCCGCGCTGCGGGAGCGGCAGACCGGCTTTGAAGACCGGCGCGAAGTATTCCCGCCGCCCGTAGTCCGCCAGCCGCATGACCCCGAAGTTGCGGGAAAGAATATCCTGCAACCGGACGGCCTCGGCGCCATGGATCGCCGCCCCAATGGCCGTGGAGCTGAACGGCTTGTCGCTCATGATCAATCGCACGCCCGGAAACCGGCGGGCCAGCATCTGGGGAACGAGCGGCAGCTTGGATGAGCCGCCGACGAGATAGATGCCGACGAGACTCTCCGCCGTGATCCCGGCCTCGCGCGCCTCTTCGCCGCTGATGAGCCCGTTCAGCTTTTCCAGGGCCGGCTCCAGCAGCGCCCGGAGGTCCGTAAAATACTCGGACACGGGCACCTGCGCGAGCCCGCCGCTCAGCCCGGCGTCTTCCGCAGCCAGGGTGAGCCAGCGGCCGGCGCCGGAGCTGATGCTCTCCTTGATCTGCCGGGCCCGCATCAGCAACAGGGACCGCGGGAACGGCGGCAGCTCGTCAAATGCCGCGCCGAACGCTCCCGCGAAGCGCCGGGCGAGGATCTCGTCGAAATCATCTCCGCCCAGCCGCTCGATGCCGCAGGAGGCAACGACGCGGAAACCGCCCCCGGCAATCTGGACCAGCGAGGCGTCAAACGTGCCGCCGCCGAGGTCGAAGATGGCCACCGATGCCGTAAAACGCCGCGCGAGGATGCGGTTGCCCCGGTTCATGCGGTCCGCGAACTCGATGGCCGCTGCGCTCGGCTCATTCAGCGCGTCCAACACCTCGAAGCCGGCCTGCTTGAAGCAGTGCCGCGTCACGTAGCGCTGCGCGCCGTTCGCGTTGGTCGGCCACGTGATCACCGCCTCGAGCGGTTCTTTCTCCGGAAAGAGGCCCGAACGGACAACCGATTCGCGCAGCGCCTGGGCGAACTCACCCACGAGAATCATCGCATCGAACCCCTCGGGCCGGATGTCCCGGCGGAACCGCAGGCCCTGGGCGTAGTCGCGCATCAGCCGCTTGGGGGATTCGATGAGCGCATACTGCTCTTCCGCTCCGGGCCGACAAAGACATCGCTCCACGTCGGCGCCGAAGATCAGCCGGCCTGTGTGCCGGTCGTAGACGGCCGCCGAGGGGAACACCTCCCGCGCAACCGGGCCGATCGCCGTTTCCGTCACGTGGGGCACTACCGGATAGCGGCCGCGGTCGCTGAAGACCACCACCGTGTTCGTCGTGCCGTAGTCAATCCCCAGCCGCACCGCGTCAAGCCCTCCGATTGATGGCCACGCCGGCCTTGGCGACAACCCGGCCGCGGCAGGTGCGGTAGCCCGGGACGACCGTCTCCAGGATCACGCGGTCGGGCGCATCCGCGTCGTGCCGCTCCGCAAGCACCTGGTGGATGAGCGGGTCAAAGTAATCCAGGCGTTGCGCCTCGAAACGAACCGCTCCGAGGTCGTTCAGGAGCAGGTCGAGACGGTCAATGACCGAGCGGATCTTTCCCTTCGTTTCGGAGGCGGCCAGGGAGCGAATGGCTGCGACCTCCGCGATCACCGGATCCACGCGCGATTCGAGCAGCTCGGTCAGCAACCGCCTCATGGAATCCACGCCGCTCTCCAGCGCCGCATCGGCCGAAGGAGGCGGCGCGGAAACCCTCTCCAGCATCCGGCGATGCGACGCCAACTCCGCTAAAATCGCCTGCATCGTCGCCTCCGGCGCTTGTGCGCCCGCGATCGGTTGGGCGGCGGTGCTCGTTTCCGTTGTCGGAGGCTCTCGCCGGACCTCAACCGGCGTCCCTTTGCCATCCTCGGCTTTGGCGGCGCGGTTGCCGCCCACAACAGCGTCTTTAATGGACTTCTTCGCCTTCTTCATCCTGGCCTCCATGGCGCTCCACTTGCGTTCGAAAAACAGCTCGGTCAGAAGGAATTCTCCAGTCCTCTGCGCCCATTGTCGGGGGAACGCGAAGCGCGAATAAGGCGCAGACAACCGGTTGACCTTGTGGCTTGCTCTGACCCGGCATCAAGCGCCCTATTCTCACGACTCAGGGCGCTGCCGTCAAGCCGCGCGCCGCTTTCCATTCCCCTACTTCAAGAACAGCTCGATCACCGGCACGGCAACATTCGGTTTCTGCGCCGGCAGGTTGAGCACGAGCGTGTCCCGGGTCGAGCCGAGCTGACTGCCATGCCAACTGTCCAAGCCGGTCTGAATCTCGCTGGCATCGTTGAGCAACTGGGCGTACTCCACCCGCTCGACATAGGCCTTTCCGACGAGGTGCAGGTGCTTGTAGGGCCAGGCCAGCACGTGGACGTAAAGGCGTTTCTTTTCCGGATGGTAGGTGAGCGAGCAGTTCTTCGGACAAACGAATTCCCCGGGCGCCTGGGTGCAGCCGTAGATGCTGCGGCTGTGGCGCCTCATCCATTGGCCGATGCCTTGCAGGCGATCCATCGCCCGCTCATCGAATTCCCCGCGCGCGGTGGGGCCGACGTTCAACAGCAGGTTGCCCCCTTTGCTCACGCAGTCAATCAAGGTGCGGATCAGCTCGTCCGTGCTGCGCCAGGAGCTCTCGTCGCGGTGGTAGCCCCAGGAGCCCGAGAAGGTCTGGCAGGCCTCCCACACCACCGGCTTGCCGTTGACCTTCAGCCATTCCCGCGGCTGGACCTGCTCGGCGGTCTTCACGTCCCAGGCCCCCGGCAGGTCGAGGCGATCGTCCAGGATGACCTTGGGCTGGAGCTTTCGCACCAGCCGGACGAGTTTTTCGCTCTGCCAGTCCTCGTGCCCTTTGCCGCTGCCGTCAGGCTTGGGGTAGCTGAAGTCGAACCACATAATATCCACCTTCCCGAACTGCGTGAGCAGTTCCCTGACCTGCCCGTGCAGATAAGCGGCGTACTTCCTCTGATCGCGCCCCCGGTTCATCTTCTCACGGTCCGCATGCGCGCGGTAGGGGCCGATATGCGGGTCGAGGACATAATGCGGATGGTGCCAGTCGAGGAGCGAATGATAAAACCCGACCCGGAGATTTTCCCGCCGGAACGCCTCGACCATGAGCCGCAGCAGGTCCCTTCGGGCGGGCGTGTTCGGGGCTTTGTAGTCGGTGAGCTTGCTGTCCCAGAGGCAGAAGCCCTCGTGGTGCTTGGTGGTGACGACGAAGTACTTCATCCCCGCTTGCGAAGCCGTCTGCGCCCAGAGTTTCGGATCGTAGAGATCCGGGTCGAAGCGCTTGAAGTACTTCTCGTACTGCTCATGGGGAATCTGCTCGTTGTGGCGCACCCACTCGTGCCGCGCGGGCAGGGCGTACAGGCCCCAGTGGATGAACAGGCCGAAGCGGTCGTGGACAAACCAGGACGTATCGCCGTGAGCGGCCGCCGTCCGGGCGTGAGCGCTTCGCGTTGACGTTGGTTTCATTTAAGCGCCTTTCACAGGAATCAAGCCGGGATTCGTCATGGCGTCTCTGCGACGGAGCGACGCTTGTCGAAGCCCCTGAAACGGGGACGGCACGTCCGTCTGAAGGTCGTGCCGTTCCCCCTGCACGCTCAGTGTCGGATACAACTTCTCACTCGATCGTCCACATCGCCAGCGAGTCCTGGTCCTTCACGAAAACCCTGTTCCCTGCGATCACCGGATGCGCGTAGGTCGGCGTCTCGGCGACTTTGATCCGGGCCAGCTCCGCGTAATCCTGATCGCTGGGCTTGAAGGCGATCAGTTCGGAGGTGCTGGGCATCGCGAGGATGACCGAGCCGGCGTCGAGAATGGCCGCGAAATTTCCGCCCCGCTTGATCGTGTCAATCCAGTCCGTCTTGCCGGTCTTGGCGTCCAGGCAGAAGAACATGCCCTTGTCGGACAGGCCGAAGATCAGGCCGTCCTTGAGCACGGGCGTGTTGAACTGCACGGCGACTTGCGGGTTGCTCCAAAGCTCCTTGGCGGCGAAGCCGTCATCCTGCTTTTCGATCTTCACGGCCTTGGTGCCCCGGTTCTGACCGGCGTAGATCACCGTGTCCCCGTCCACGATCGGCGTGTCAGCGTTGTAAGCCATTCCCTGCGCCGGGAACGGGACTTGCCACAAGAGCTTCCCGTCGGCCAGGCCGATCCCGACGAGGCTTTTCTCCGTCAACGTCACGAGCTGTTTCACGCCGGCCACCGTCATCAGAGCGGGCGACCCGTAGTCCGGGCCCTCGCCACCCCATTTCCATTTCGGGTTGCCGGAGGTCGCGTCGAACGCCATGATCGCCCCATTGCCCGGCCCGCCCAGATACGCAATGGCCATTCCATCCACGATGATGGGCGACATGCCCGTGAAGAATTTGGGCACGACGCCGGGGAACTCGTCCTTGCGCCATAACTCTTTGCCGGACGCGGCGTCCAGGCAGGAGAGGACCCCGTCCGCGCCCAGCGTGACGACCTTTCCCTCCGCTACGGCGGGCGAGCCTCTCGGGCCCGGATGCCGGGCGGCCGGTCCCGTCACCGCTGCCGCCGCGTACTTGTTCTCCCACAGCGTCTTGCCGGTGGCGGCGGCGATACAGGTGGTGACCTCGTCATCGCCCTGCCGCGAAAAGACGTAAAGCTTGTCGCCCACCAGGGCCGGCGTTGAATCGCCCGAGCCCACCGTCACTTTCCACTTCAGCGTCAGCTCCTTCGGCCAGGTCGCGGGCGCGGTGAAGCCTGTTACCTTTCCGTTCCGCTCGGGGCCTCGCCACTGGGGCCAATCCTGTGCGAAGATGCGGGGCGCGCTGACCAGAATCAGAGCCGCCAACGCGGCGCCCATCAGGCGATTTCTGCTCTTCATCTCTCCTCCAGTTCGGCGTTTCCTGCGCCGACATTTCCAATGACGCCTATCCTTTATCGTTCCTGTCTGCCGCGCTCTCCTGGGGACCGTCTCTTGCTGATCTGTCCATCCTGTATCGGGCCTCCTCCTTTCTGCACAGGTTCCTTCTCACGGCGCGAAGTCGGCCGCGAGCGGTCGCTCATCTCGTTGAGTTTCAGACGCGCGCGACCCATATTGTGAGGACTGATCTCGCCCGCGTCAAGCAATTCTTGGGCGCGCCAATAGGGCTTTCATGACTTCGCCTTGAGTTCCTTACTTCCAGCCCTTAGCGTCAATCAGTCGACAGGAAAAGATGTCCGTACCGCTCGAGCTTGCGCGCTGCGTCGCCGCCGGTCCAGTGAATCTCGACGTTCGGCCTGCCGAAACGGTTGTGGCCGGTCAGGCTCACCTGGATCGCAAGTCGCCGGCGCTGCGCTTTCGGAATCCTGAACCGCGCCCAGGGCAGGACGGCTTCCACGGCGTATCCTCCGGGGATGCGACGCGACTTGCAGGAGGCCAGGTTCTGGGGGGAATCCCAGGGCTGGAAAACCCGCACCAAAGACGCTGAGTCCTTTCCCGGCGCAAGGAAGCCGATTTGGTAGAACCGGTTGCTGTGCCCGGGGCGCCCGGCCTGGTCGGATGGGCGGGCGTCAATGCAGAGCGTCAGGCGATCGGTTTGGCTGGGCCGCCGATCCTTGGCGGCCGGCGCATGGAGCTCGCCCTTCACCGCGGCCGAAAAATAGAGCGCCTTGTCGTCGTACGCGAACCGGCAGACGGCGCGGTTGCGGCCGAGGACCCGGCTCGTTCCCTTCGACAACTGCTCCCGGCGGCCCAGGAGGATCGGCACGGCGCGATGCGCCGCCCGGGCGCCCGATTTCCCGGCGGGCGCCGCAAACGCGACGTAAAAACTCTTCCCGAACAGGTCCACGGCGCTGCCGGACTTTACCGTTGCGCCGGTATCCACCAGGCCTGAAAATGGCCCGCCGCTGCAAGCGATTTCCAGCCGGGTGGTCTTGCGTTTGAAGGAATCGAGCTTCGCTGCGCTCTCGGACGGGATGACGCGCACGCCATTGGAATCTCTGAAGGACACCGCCGCCTCAGCGGGGTTATCGCTCATGTTGAGCAAGTCGAGCTTTCCTGCGAGGGTTGCCGACCACCTGCGGGACGTGGCGCGCAGTTCCTTCAAGTCCGTCGGGAGAACGCGCGCGAAGAGATGCCCATACGCTTCGTCGAGGGTGCGCACACTCTCCTTCAGTTGCCGGATGATGTCAATTTTCTGCGGGCACTTCGACTTGCAAGCTCCGCACGCCATGCAGTACCGCCCCTGGCTGGACAGGCGGGCATATGTCTTCCGCGCCTCTTCCTTGAGACCGTACACCCTCTGGTAGTTCAGGGCGGAGAAGTTGCCGGGGATGTCCACGCCGTAAGGGCAGGGCATGCAGTAGCGGCAACCGGTGCAATAAAGCTCCGCGAGCTTCTTGAACCGGCCCATAGTCGAGATGACGCGGCGCTTCTCGCCGGCCGAGAGCGGCGTCCTCTGCGATGCGACCGGGACATTCTCCTCCAGTTGGCGCAGGTCGGACATGCCGGAAATGGCGACCGTGACGTGCGGGTTCGACAGGACGAAACGCAAGGCGACCTCCGGGACGCTCCGCGCGCCCGGGATCATCCGGCGGATCTCCTCGGACTCTCCGCCGAGCCGGCCGCCGCCGACCGGTCCCATGACCACAATCCCCATCCCGCACTTCTCGGCGACGAATTCGAGCGCCGGCTCGTTCGAGCGGTCGAGCAGGTTATACTGGAGCGTGACCGCCTCGAAGTAGCCCGTGGCGGCGATCTTTTTCAGATTCTCCGCCGTATCGTGAAAGCTGAAGCCGATGTGGCGGATCCGCCCGTCTTCCTTCGCCCGCTGCATCCACCGTATCTGGCCGTCGGCCCCGTCCACATGCTCCTGGAATTCCTTCCAGTTCAGCGAATGGAAGTAATAGACATCTATATGGTCGGTGCGAAGGCGCTCCAGCGAATTCTCCAGGTTCGTCCACCAGGTTCGTTCGTCCCGCTTGTTGTAGTGCGGGTTCTTGGTGGAGAGGATCACGCGGTCGCGCATCCCCTCGAGCGCCTCGCCGATGACGCGCTGACTCTCCTGGTTGCAATAGCCCACGGCGGAGTCGAAGTAGTTGACACCGAGCTCCACAGCGCGCCGGAGCAGGGGGATGCTCAGGTCGCGATCCACGTGCTCCCCGCGCATCGGGAAGCGCATGCAGCCAAAGCCCAGCCGAGAAACGCGCAGGTTCGTTCTTCCCAGGGTTGCGTACTGCATCCGAATCTCCCGTAGTTGTGGACCATCGGCGCTGCGGAAATGCGCGTCAGCCCGGCCGGCTGACCGCAACGCAGCGAAAAGCTACTCTTACCTCTCAACGGTTCATCCGGCGCGTTTCTGCGTATCCTTCTTGAGTTCCGGCCTGGTCCAGCAATGCACCTGGCCGCGCAGTTTCCGGCCCGAGGCCAGCGCCCTGGCCGCCCAGTCGGAATCGAAGCTGATCAGTTTGATCCCTTTGTCAATGGTGTTTCGGTAGATCACCTCCATGTTGTTGAGCTCCGGCTGGCTCATGGCCACGCCGGAGACGCCGCGCATGGCGGACATGCTCTTGATGTAATGGTCGCCGCGGCCGCAGAAATGAATCGCGCCGCCTCCGAAGGCGTCGAGGAGACGTTGCTCATAAGGCCGGATGAATTCATCGAACATCCTGGGCGAGAAGTTCATGGCCGAGTCGGTCCGCAGCATGATCCGCCCCTTGTGAAGCAGGCCCCAGTGGAAACCGTAGCCGTCCATCGGCGCGGGGAGAATACGGTGCCACTCGCGCAGAAAGCTGATGTAGGTCCCGCAGACCAGGTCGAGGAAGCTCTTGACGAGGTCGGGATACTCGATGACGTCCGTAAAGAGGCGGCTGCCCCAAATGACCTCGCAGGCATCCATCGCGCCCTGCAGGTCGGGGTGATACACCTTCACATACTTGCCGATCCTGGGGTAGCGCTCCTGGATCGCCGCGAACCGCTTGCCCATCTCGAAGCTCTTGGCCCCCAGGCTTTGGTGAAGCGGAGGCGCGCCGCGGCCGATGAGACGCCTGATGGTCTCCAAATCGTGCAGCGGCATCGAGGTCGGCAACGTGTCCAGGTCGCGCTCCATGATGAAAAGTCGAACGCCGAAAAGGCTGGGCAGGATGCTGGTCCCGTAGTCGGCCCGGACCATCATGATCGAGCCGCTGGCCTTCTCCAGCGTTCGCGAGCAGTCGGCGAATTGCGCCAGGGCCATGAGGTCGTAGTCCTCAAGGGCATCATTAATCAAGACCTTCGGCCAGACGACTTTCGGAGGGGCGCCCCTCCTCCGCGCCGGGACGAACACCTCGCCCTGAAAGCGATTGTCGGCGAACTCTTTCCAACTCGTGAAAAGCTCTTCCTCAACCCCCTCGTCAATGCGATCTTCCAGGTCTTGCAGGTACTTGTCGAGATGCATAATCCTGATTCTTTCTCCCAATACGGAGATCCGCCAGGCATTCGCGCGCGACGGAGCGTGTCCCTCCACCAGACTTCCCTGATGTCGGACGTCAACGCTCGACACCCCGGCAATCGAAAAGAGACGCTTCTGCCGGCGGGCTTTTACATAATAACCTCTGCACGACTAAACCGCAAATAGCGAAGCCGAAGAAAACAAACGGCATCTGCCAAACGATGTAGTCGAAGCACACATGTACGGACGCATGCTTCTTGAAGATTACGAACCATGAAAGCGGAGCCAGGATTGAAAACCAGGTTGCAAGAATAAGAGCCACCATCTTCTGGTTTCTCCTGAAAGCGTATCCAATACCCGATGCGGCTGCAAACAATATCAAAAGATGCTCATAGCGTACTCCCCCATATAGGCGGGTCTCTCCACCCCACCCCGCTTTTCCCCATACTATGGTAGTTGGGCCGAAATAGGTGCCTCTCACGTAGGTAGTCACGACGGTACTCCCGCCCGCGCGCAAATTGCGAACGTACTCAGCAGGGAATCCAAGAAGGTCTGAATGGATTCGGGTTGAGAAACGAAACACGATATGGTTTATACCATCCCGAAAATGCCCGTCCACCGATGCTATTTGGAAACACAGAATTACAAATGTGGTTGCAATAGCAAGACACGCACCCGCAGCCAGTGTAACCGCAGCCGCAAGGAAACTGCGGACACGTATTCTGTGGAGTGCACTGTAGTAGACCAGCGGGACGACCATCATTATGAGTGTGGGCGTAATGAACTCGTATCCATTAAGTACGCATTTTATGAACACAGCAACGAACGCTACGGCTCCCAAGGTAATCAACTTCGGCGGGAACTTCCTCAGAAGATAGAACATCATTGCGATTACCGGCAGATAGAACGCCCATAACGACCAGAAGAAATTCCGTCCGTAAACTGTCAGCCACATCGAACATACTGCGGAGCCGAGAACCAGTAGAGCGGTGAGCATGCCAAGTTCCAGATAGAACCAAACTACGACCGCTGTGATGGCGCCCGCAGAAAGCAACGCAGTCAATGCGTGATAGAATTCTAATCTGTATGTGGGTTGGAGAGGTAAAACCTTGTCCAGCTCGCTGAACAGCATCCCCTCTCCGCCAATCTGAAATTTATACGGTGTATAACCGACGAATTCCAACTGACGCCTGTAGGCCCGGAAATGGTCGGAAAGCTCCTCGAAGTCAGACCGGGGAGGCTGGTTCAGAAGAATCGTTCCCAGCAGACCTCCGCTGGAGAATACCCCGTCTCGATGGGACTTGAGCATCCGAGCTACAACGCACCTCTCGTCCCACTGGTCGAAGGATGAGAACCACTGGTCGTCGGCTGTCCGCAAAAAATTCGTGAGTAAATTCAAAAACAACAGCAAGAACGAGAAACAGCATAGAGCTACAACTTTGGCAGTTCGTGATGAATTGTTGAACATGTGAGAGACGTGCTATTGTGCCAACATTGTCATCAAATCCGCCTCAGAGATGATTGTGAGGCCATATTTCTTGGCTTTCTCGCTCTTATTGGATATTGAAGCTGGGTCGGCTTGGCAAAGATAGGTCAGGTCTTTTCCTACACTATCTCGTGGCTGACCACCCTTTTCGGCAATCATCTTTTCCAGTTCCTTGCGCGGTTTCAAAGTTCATCTAAGTGCGCTGCGGTTTATCAGTCGCCAAGAAACTGTCGCCTAACGGCGTCTTGGCCTCAGCATAGCTCCAGGCCAACTCGCGTGCCAGCGTGCGAAGCTTGTCCCCGGCGAACCCTTCCGGGTAGATGGGCCACTCATAGCGGAACTCTTTCAGAACCTGGAGGTAGGGACAGTCCGCGCCCGGCTCTCGCAATGGCAGTTTTCCCGCTTCGCCGGGCTTCAGTTTATGTTCGTCCAGCAGGCATTGCAGGTCCCGCCGGCGCCCCGATCGTTGCGAATAGACTGTGGAATAGTCGGCAAGCTCCACGTCGCGCCTTTCTCGAATCCAATCGAGAAGCCGCCGGAATCGCTCTTTCAAGGCATGAACGTGCGCCGGCGGGCGAAGCGGGGCGGGCGGCGCCGGTGGCGGATGCGCCCCTCGGAAAAGCGGCGCATCCCAGAAGCGCGTCGTCACAAGCCGGCATGGATGGGTATAGACCACCATCACGCCGTCCTGCCCTTTTCGCGCAAGCGTATCCTCGAACGTGCGCTTGAAGCGCTCCTCCTCAGCAGCTTCCTCGCCCATGAAGGAGTCGAAGGCGAAATCATAGTTTATGGACAACAGCCCGCAGTACCAGGCCGGATTGAGGTTTTTCGCGGGGGCGGAGGCGCACCAGACTTTGACTCCGGCGGCGGCGAGCGCCAGCAACACGTGCGGCGTCCAGGAATCGCCCGGCGGACAGTAGCTGATCGGAACGCGCCGAAACGTCTCCATCACCAGCGCCCAGCCGGCCGCCTCGCGCTGCAAGACCCACTCGATCCCCTCGGCCAGCCCGACTCCTTCGAGCGCCATCGGAGGAACCGGCGGCGCGGAATGCTGGTCGGTGTGGTAGCCGATCTCGTGTCGCCCCAGCGCCTCGATCACGTCCTCGCGGCGCCGGCGCCGCAGGACGCGAATGACCTCGGCCACGCACTGGAAGGATCCCCGCATGCCGCGCGCGGAAAGCTCCTCGGCCCAGAATTTCTCGGCGTCCATCGCCTCGGGCGTTACATAGTCTTCCGTGTCGAAAGACAGGACCACCTGCAACATCTTGCGCCTCCCCAAAGGCGTCGCGCCATCTCAGCCGAAATCTGTTCCACGGCCGCCCTCCACAGGACGGTCAGGCATCGAACATCATATTCTGACGGCTGAGGCCAGTCTCGTCAAGCGAGCCGGCATTCTGTCAGCCTGGATTCCGCTCCTTGATTTTCTCCAGGTCGGGTGATAAAAGCGTGAACAGTTGAGCCGCCGCGAGGGCGGCCTGAAATCGCGAAAGGTCCACCGCGCTGATGGCTGAACCTGTTGTGCCGCTCGACGGTCGGGCCGACGAATTGCCCTCGCCGTTCGCCGCGCGCGCGATCCTCGCGGCCGCGCTGCTCCTGGGCCTGGTCTTCGCCTTCTGGCAGCTCGACTTCCCGCTGCAAGGCTCCGAAGGCCGCTGGGCGATGGTCAGCCGCGAAATGGCCTCCTCGCGCAACCTGTTCTCCATGACGATCGGCGGGCGCCCGTACGACGATAAGCCGTTCGGGAGCTACTGGCTGATCCTGCTGGCCTCGAAGTTCACCGGCGGCATGAGCGAGTTCACGCTGCGACTGCCGAGCGTGATGAGCTACCTGATGACGGTTCTGCTGGTGTACGTAATCGGGCGGCGGACGGTCGGCTCGCCGACGACGGCGGCGCTGGCCGCGTTCATTTACGCGACGATGTTCCGGATCCTGTACTTCAGCCGCGAGGCGAGCGCCGACGCACAGACGGTGCTGGGCATCGCCGCGGCGCTGCTGCTGGTGCTGGAGGCGGGCGAGAAGCCGCGCTGGTTTCTCTTCCCACTCATCGGGCTGGTCATGGGGCTTTCGTCGCTGATGAAGGGGCTTTCGGGATTTGCGGCGCCGTGTTTCGCCGCGTTCCTCTGGTGCCTGCTCGTCCGCGGCTTCCGGTGGCTGCGGCCCATTCCCGTGTTGCTCGGAATGGTCGTATTCGCGGCGGTGCTCGGTGCGCCGTTCCTGATCGCCCACGCGCAACAGGGCGGCTGGCATCCGGCGGAGCAGTTGTGGCGCGAGTCGGTGGGCCGAGCGGTCAGTCCGTACGACCATCGGGAGCCCTGGTACTTTTACCTCTGGAACCAGTTCGAGTTGCTCTCGCCGTGGTCGGCGTTCCTGCCGCCGGCGATCATCCTGTGGGTCGCTCGCGTCCGCGCGCGCGCCGCCAAGCGTGGCGGCTACGCGCTGGGGATGTTCGATCAGGAAGCGGAGCGCCGGCGGCTCTTCCCGTTCTTCTGTTATGCGGCGATTTTCCTGTTCTTCACACTCTCCGGCTCGCGGCGGACGTACTACCTGATGCCGGTGGCGCCCTTCGTCAGCGTGGCGCTGGCGCAGGCGCTGCTCGAGGATTTGCCGAGATGGGCGCTCAGGTTCGAGCGCACCCTGTTTGGGGCTTTCGCTGTCGCGATGATCTTGGCGGGCGCCGCGGCGCTTTTCGCGGGATGCCTGAGGCTCTCCCTGAGCGCGCCCCCGCAGTTTTTGAACTCGGCGGCGCGCCTTCTCCGCCTCGACGGCCCGATCGCTCCGGAGATGTGGCGCGCCGTGCCGCCGTGGCTGGTGATGACCGGGGCGGGAATCATTTTCGGAGCGGCGCTCGCCCGGCGGACGCTGCGAAACCGGCCGGCGCTTGCGCCGCTGATGTGCGGCGTGGCGGTCGCCGCGCTGACGATGGTGGGAATGCTCGACCGTTTCCGCGCGGTGGACCAGTCGCGGCCGATCTTCGGCCGGAAGGTGGACGCCATCGTGCCGCCCGGCGAGTGCATCGAACTGACCGGCACCGAAGACAAAGAGACGGGTGCTTACACGGGCATAGCGGCCGAACTCTACTATATCCACCGCGAGCCGGCCTCGGTCGCAAAGCGGCCCACGCGTTACCGGATCATCTACTCGCGCGCGCTGCCGCAAGTGCTCGCCGAAGGCAAGTACATCGTCCGCTGCAAGTTGTTCGAGGGCCTGTCGCCGGCAGAGGAGCGATCCACGAAGAATGCAACGCTGCTGGAGCGGACGGACGCACCGGCGTTTCAATGAAAAAGCATGAATGATGAAGCGCTTCGGCGTTCATCATTCGCAGTTCTGAGTTCCAGAGTCGGTGAAGAGCGCGTTCATCGCCGCCGCCAGCCGCGCGCGGTCCTTGCGCTCAGCCGCCCGGAGCGCGGCCTTGACGAGGCGTTCCTGGCGGAGGGTGAAGAGAACCGCCTCGCCTTTCGCAGGCATCTGCGGATAAGCGGCCCGCAGGATCCGCTCTTCCAGTTCGCCCAGGCCGGCGCCGCTCAGGGCGGATACGACCATGGGCCGGCAGCCGGTTTCTTCCTCGATCAACCGGGCCGGAATCGCGGCGGGCAGATCGCTCTTGTTGAGCACCGGCACGCGCATCCGTGTTCCGCTGCGCGCGAGGATGCGGCGGTCCTCTTCCTGGAGCGGGACGGAGGCGTCGAAGACCAGCAGGGCGACGTCCGCGCGGCGGAGCGCCTGCGCGCCCCTGCGGACGCCCTCGCGCTCGACTTCGCTTTGGGCCGCGCGGAGTCCGGCGGTGTCCACGAGCGTGAACGGCAGGCCGCCGAGGGACAGGCCCTCCTCGATCGTGTCGCGCGTGGTGCCCGGTTCCGCGTGGACCAGCATGCGGTCGAAGCGGAGCAGGGCGTTTGCCAGCGTGGACTTGCCGACGTTGGGCCGGCCGGCGATGACCAGCCGGGGCGGGCGAACCATGCCGCGCCCAAAGGCGGCCGTCGCGAGGAGCCGCCGCAGCCTTTCGACGACCCACGGCCAGTCTGTCCGCCGCAGCAGCTCGTCGCGCACCGCCGCCAGCGCGCCTTCGTGCTGCTCGATCAGCACTTGCGCCGCCCGGAGCGTGAGCGCGCGCGGGATCCGCTGAGCGGCTTCTTCCTGGATTCGGTCCACCAGGCCGAGCCGCCGCTGCCGGGCGAGGAATTCCCTCTCCCGCGCCGGCCGCGCGCCCTCGGCCATGAGCGCGGCCATCGTTCGCTGCGAAGCGAGCGCGCCGCCGTGGCCATTGATGACGAAGACGCCGTGCCCGCCGGCCTGAACGCATTCGAGCAATACTTCGTCGAGCGGAGCGTCATTGCGGACGAGACGCCCGTAGAGCAACCGGCCCGGCTCCATTTGCGCGACGCGCACGCCGTGCGGGTTCTGGAACAGGCGGTCGAGGATGGCTACGGAATCGGGGCCGGAGAGTTCAATCAGGCTGATGCCGCCTTCGCCGACCGGCGTCAGGCGACAGGCGAGCGTCCGCCGGGTGGAATCGCGCGCAGCCACTTTCAGTCGAGGACGAGGTAATAGGCCATGTTCTCGCGGTGCGGACGGTACTTGGCCATTTCCTCCTCGAACGAAGTCTGCGGGTGGGCCTTCTTGCCGAAGAGCGTTTCGTATTCTGCGACGTGCGCGGCGAGTTCCGCCTCGAGCCTCGTGATTTGCGTGTGTGAATCGCCGATCCGCTTGGCGTACGTCTCCTCATACTTGAACTCGGCCAGGCGCCCCAGTTGGTGCTCCAGGCGGGTCACGCGGTGCTGAAAGAAGTCGGCCGCTGCCGTCGCTCCCTTGCTCTTCGCTTCATCGAGCAGGGCCTTTTCCCCGGCAAGCTGTTTCTGCGTCAGCGCTTTCGACGCGCGGCATAGGTCCAGGTTATACTGCGCATCCGTCGCAAACCGGTGGTAATAGCGCAGAACCGCGACCGTGTCATTGATCCCGTCGAGGACATACTTCTCGGTCAGTGCGGCGTAGGACGCGGAGCCGCACGTCAGGACGAGCGAGAGAGCGATCACCCACCAGCGCGTTATGCGTGAGCGCATGTCGGTCTCCTCCAGTCAGAACTGTGCAGTTGACCGTATCGTACATGGGCTTGGCCCGCAAGTCAAGCCCATGCGCGGGCTCGAAATGACGGGACTTTTCTCCGTCGGATCAGTAGAATCATTCCGGCGCGCAATGGGAGAGAAGTCGGATGAAACCCAGGATTCTGCTGGTCAACCCGCCGATCTACGACTTCGCCGCCCATGACTTCTGGCTGCGGCCCTATGGGCTGCTGCGGGTGGCCGGCTATCTGCGCGGCCAGGCGGAACTGCGGGTGTTCGATTACCTCGACCCGCCGCGGGCGCCCGCGCCGCGCGACGCGGATGATGCGGCGGACCGTTGGGGACGCCGCCGCATCTGCCGGGCGCCGGCGGCGAAGCCCGCCGCTTTCGGCGCGCTCCGGCGCCGCTATCGCCGGTTCGCATTCGCCGCGCGCGAGCGCTTCGGCGAGTTCCTCGCCGACCGGCCGCCGTTCGACGCTGCGCTCGTCCAGACGGGCATGACTTACTGGTATCCGGGCGTCGCGGAGGTCATCGAGGACCTTCGGCGGTATTCTCCGGCAACGCGGATCGTCCTCGGAGGCGTTTACGCCACGCTTTGCCCGCAGCACGCGCGCAGGCTCGGCGCGGACCTGGTCATCCTCGGCGCGGACCTGGATCCGCTCTGGCGTGCGCTCCATCTCGCCCCGGACCTGAATGCGCCCGCGCTCTGGGAGGCGTATGAGCGGCTCGAGACGGGCGTCCTTAAGCTCAGCGACGGTTGCCCGTTCCGCTGCACGTACTGCGCGGCGTCGCGGCTTGCTCCGCAGTTTGCGCCCCGGCCGCTCCAGGTCGCCCTGGCCGAGATGGACCTGCTGCGCCGGCTGGGCGCGCGGGACGTGGCGTTCTATGACGACGCGCTCCTCTTCCGGCCGCAGGACGCGCTCGTGCCGTTCCTGGAGCGGATCGCCTCGCAGAAAAGCCCGGTGAATTTCCATACGCCCAACGCGCTGCACGCGCGGCTGCTCACGCGCGAGATCGCCCGCCTCATGGTCCGCGCGGGCGTTCGGACATTCTATCTGGGGTTCGAGAGCCTGTCCGACGCGTGGCAGCGCGGCACGGATGGGAAGGCGATGGGCAAGGTCGCCCCCGATGAACTGGCCCGCGCCGTGGCGCATCTGCGCGAAGCGGGCGCCGACCCGCGGGAGATCACCGCCTACCTGATCCTCGGTCATCCGCGGTCGGACACGCAGGAATTGGAAGCCTCGATGCGATTCGCGCACGGCCTGGGCGTGCGGCTGATGCTGGCGGACTTCTCACCGATTCCCGGCACCCCCGACGGCGAGCTCTGCCGTCAGTGGGTGGATATGGACGAGCCGCTCTGCCACAACAAGTCGGCGTTCCCCGTTGCGCTGCTGGGCGAACATGAGGTGGAGCGGCTCAAGGAGCTTTGCCGGCGCTTGAACCGCCGGTTGCGGCCTCCGCCGGCTGCCATCCCCGCACGCGGAGCTTGATGAGCATCCGCAGCGCGCTGAACGATTCGCCGATGTTGATCTTCGACTGGCCCGCCTTGCGCTCCAAGAAAATGATCGGGTGCTCCGCCGGCGTCACCCCGAGGATGCGGCAGCGCAGGAGCAGTTCCTCCAGCACGGCGTATCCCTTCGCCGTCAGCGTGGCCGGCTGCAATTTTTCGAGGACGTCCCTGCGATAGCAACGGAACCCGCTGGTGCAGTCGCGCAGCTTGACCCCGAGAAGGAGCCGCGTGAGGAAGTTCGCACAGGCGCTGTTGACCTTGCGGCCGAAGCTCCAGCCGACGGTGGCGCCGCCGGGGACATAGCGCGAACCGTGCGCCGCGCCGCGCCTCTCGGCGAGCTCGCGCAGCTTCGGCAGCGCCTTCGGGTCGTGCGAGAAATCGCTGTCCATGGTGCAGGCATAATCGCACCCGAGCGCCAGGGCGCGGCTCAGCCCGTCGCGATAAGCGGTGCCCAGCCCCAGCTTGCCGGCGCGGTGAAGCACGTTCACGCGCGGGTCGCGCGCCGCCAGCGCGTCCGCCGCTTCGCCGGTGCCGTCCGGCGATCCGTCATCCACGATCAGCGCGCGCCAGTCCGGCCCGTTCGCGAGCACCGCCGGCACGATCTCCTCGATATTCGGCCGCTCGTTGTACGTCGGCATCACCACGATGCAATTCATCGCGTCCCCCGGGTAACACTGACCGGCCGCTTCGCGCGCCCGCCGGCCGACGATGATAAGGGATGCGCCCGCGCAAGGCAAGCGGCGGATTTATCCGCGAAAGATATTGACATGTCGCCCCGAAAAACGTAAACTCGTGCGCTCAAAGCGGTTTCCGCAATTCCCAGCACAGTGCAATGGCAACGGTGCGGGGGAACTCTATACCTTTTCCGCGCCGCCGGCGCGGACAGCGCGCGACGAAAGGCCAGCGACGATGAAACGGACGGTTCGCACGGTTCTCAAGGGCAAATTGCTCGACGACAACTACGCAAAGCTGCTGCGCCTGCAGAACTCGAGGCTGAACGAATTGCTGGCCGACGCCGTCACGCTCTGCGAGCCGGAGTCGGTTTTCGTCTGCGCCGATTCCGAGGATGAGATCGCCTTCATCCGCGAACAGGCGATCGCGACCGGTGAAGAGATCCCGCTGAAAATCCCCGGTCATACGGTCCACTTCGACGGCCCCAGCGACCAGGGCCGCGACCGCGAAGTGACCAAATACCTCGTCCCGAAGTCCGGCTTCCTCGGCAAGGCGCTCAAGCAGATCAATCGCGAGGAAGGTCTCGCCGAAATCCGCGGACTCCTCAAGGGCAGCATGAAGGGGCGGGTGATGATCGTTCGCCTGCTCTCGCTGGGGCCGACCAACTCGGTCTTCAGCATACCCTGCGTGCAGTTCACCGACTCCTTCTACGTGGCGCACAGCGAGGACCTGCTCTACCGGCCGGCGTACGATCATTTCCTGCTGGCGCGCGGCGAGGCCCAGTTCTTCTGCATCCTGCACTCCTCCGGCCGACTGGACGAGCGGAAAGTCAGCGTGGACGCGGACCGGAAGCGCATTTACATTGATTACACGAAGGATATGATCTACACCGTCAACACGCAGTACGCCGGCAACTCCATGGGCCTGAAGAAACTGGCGCTCCGCCTGACCATCCGCAAGGCCGACCGCGAAGGCTGGCTGGCCGAGCACATGTTCCTGATGGGCGTGCACGGCCCGAACGGGCGCAAGACGTATTTCAGCGGCGCCTTCCCGAGCGCCTGCGGGAAAACTTCCACCGCCATGCTCGCGGGCGAAACGATCCTCGGCGACGACATCGCGTACCTGCGCCACATCAACGCCGAGGCGCGCGCCGTCAACGCCGAGCGCGGCATCTTCGGCATCGTCCAGAATGTGAACCCCGCGGACGACCCGGCGATCTACAAGGCGCTGACGAACCCGGGCGAAGTCGTCTTTTCCAACGTCCTCGTCGCCGACGGCCAGCCATACTGGCTCGGCATGGGCTGCGAGCTGCCCAAGGCCGGCGAGAATTTCACCGGCGCCTGGCGCGCCGGGAAGACCGACGCGCAGGGCAACCCGATCCCGCCGGC